>Ga0115008_10001541_pt1 | contig 18767 bp, 23 predicted proteins | sample FraStrMetagenome_FD_87164 | JGI IMG/M metagenome (GOLD analysis project Ga0115008, IMG submission 87164) | Marine eukaryotic phytoplankton communities from Arctic Ocean - Fram Strait ARC3M Metagenome | ecosystem: Environmental > Aquatic > Marine > Oceanic | place: Fram Strait | collected...
GAAGAAGGGGTATAAAATTCCACCGATCGATACTTTTAGGAGATGGAAAAGTAGATTGAAGTTAAACGTAATCATTTCATTTGCCTCTTATTTTCTAGTTATCATTTGACCGTACATTTCTACTTATACATATGTACTTCTTCATGGGGTTTTGACTTCTTTTTTGCATTCTTATAAGACCAGAAAAAGCCCAAAATCTGGCTTGGTCATAACGAGGTATTGCTGTATGGGGTATGGGCGCTGCTTACAATCGTGTGGATCTACAGTCTACAGGCTACAGGGAAAGCAGCAAGAATACCGGTATATAACAATTGGATCACTTTGTCAAGTTGTGGAGAAAGCAAACGAAAGGCTCCATTGACTCTTTACAAACATCATGTTCCGAACGAAAAGAATTGCCCTGTTGGCTCTTAATCTGTGTATTGCAGCAATCTACGGAAATGAACATGATGATCCTCGCTGCATGCAGTGGGCTGAAGCGGGAGAGTGTGATACCAATCCGAATTATATGTGGGAATATTGTCGTTATCAATGCGAACAGGTTCAGAGTCATGAAAATCATTCTTTGAAGGATATCGTGGTGAGTTTCTTCGAGTTTAGTTGTCATATACTTTGTTTTAAGTAAGATTGATTTGGTTTACGAACGTTCCTTCTCAAATGCGTCCGTTTATTCAATAGGATTTTTTTGATTTGTCAGCTCGTGATATAAATGGTAATGAGCTATCGTTCGAACAATTTCGAGGTCATTTCACGATAGTCACAAATGTAGCATCGTCTTGTGGGTACACGGAATCTCATTATAGTCAACTAGTTGAGTTGTATTCAATGTTGAAGCCATCTGGGCGTGTTTACATTCTTGCATTTCCTTGCAATCAGTTTGGAAACCAGGAGCCAGGATCCAATGGGGAAATTGACTATTTTGCAAAGTCAAAAGGTGTAGAATTTATTATGATGGACAAAATCGATGTTAACGGGATGGACGAACATGTTGTTTACACGTACCTGAAGAAGATAACGAGAACACCGCCGATAAGATGGAATTTCAATACTTATTTTGTCATCGATCCATTTGGAAAAGTTGAGAGTCACACTGGTATCGAACCACTCCAACTTTTCGAACCTATCAAGAATCGTATTGATGAGCTCTAAATATAGTTTGCTGCGTAATACTATTTTTGCTACAGAGGGACTTGAAGATATTCCGAGACAAAGGATAATTTTGGGGAGGTACTAGGACGCAAAAAAAGGAATTACGAATGGTTTACATAGCTTAGAGAGGGATGAAAGAGCTTCACTTTTCTACGTAAGTAGATCTGATTTAGTAAGGACTGCGTATAGTAGTAATTTTGTAGAAATTGATGGTGCAATGAATTGTATACACTACACATTTAAATTAGGAGGATATTAATAACTTCTTGTTCATCTTAGCGCTTGCATTTGCTGACGATACAGATCACGAAGAAGCTCTATTTGGTGATTACTATTTACCAATTTCCCCAAATTTTTCTGTCCATTCAACATACCTTTTGACCTCTGTTTCGTCAACTGACGAACACGCCCTATTTCTTAGAGTATGCTCAAAGTCTTCAAATGATACTTTATCGACAAGCAACTTATCTTTTGGCACCTGCCAGACGGACATTGAAATCGCACCACAATCACGGCAAGATGAGCGAGCGGTAATGCGTTTACAAAACGTCGTACATTTCCAATTGATAGGAACTGGTTTGAAGAACTTTTTCTTGTAGCCGCACTTAAGGAATAGGTTGGCTTGTTCGCATCTAGTAATTGGTCCCATGACTGAATCTCGAACAAGAACCTCTAAATCGCTTGCCGAAAGACCATGCGTCATCTTTGCGATAATCTCAAATTCTGCATCTGAAACATCATGTGAAACTCCTGTCGTATGTAACTTCAAGATTGAGCATCTATCAGGCTCAGTAGGAAGTGGTATATACACGCGTTTTTCAAATCTTCTCCTGATGGCCGCATCTAGTTTCCATGGAAGATTTGTTGCCCCTAGAACAAGAACTTTTGGATAGGTCCTGCCGACACCATCCATGCACACAAGCAGTTCGCTTAAAACGCATGAAATGCATGAGTCCGCGCTATCTGTAAAGATGCGCAATAAACACGATGAACATTTTACATTTCAAATAAAAGGAGAAAAATTCTATCGTGTACGTGATGTGCAGATATTTTGATCAGGAATTCATATTTCTTACCTCTATCTCGAGAACTGCATAAAGCATCTATTTCATCAATAAAAATCACAGAGCGATCAGATTTTGTTTGGTTTGCCATTTCGAAAATTGAGTGGACAAGTTTTTCACTTTCACCAACCCATTTGCTAAGAAGGTCACTTGATGAAACTGAAAAGAATGAGCAGTCTTGGATTTCGGTAGCAACGGCTTTTGCTAAGTATGACTTTCCAGTACCAGGTGGTCCATAAAAAAGGATGCCACGATAAGGTTTTCTTTTACCGACAAATATGCTAGGGAAGAGAGTCGGCATAATTATAGCTTTCTTGAGAATGCTTTTTGCTGCATCGAGCCCAGCGATATCATCCCACTGAACGTTTGGGTTTATCGCTACGACTGTGCTGGAGAGATGTGACTGGAGTTCATTTTTACGCTTTCCATCCTCAATTGAAAAGTCCTTTTTTACATCCGTTTTTGTCTCAATACTAAGTGCCTCAAGCATTGATTTTACCTCCTTGTAGTTTTGGTTGATAGTTGATATATCTGAGTGATATGATAGCTCGCTATCGTCTTCATCCAATAGGAAAGAATCCTCTTCGCTATTTTCGGTGGACCAACTGATCTCTTCGTCATCACTGCACCTTTCCTCATCGTCGCTGATAACTGAAGAATTGTTTGAGATTTTGCTTAGGCGTGTATTATAACCGAGTTCAGCAGCTAGACTGTTACCATTCTCCATGATCACTGCGATTTCTAGGTAACATTTATGAAAAGTGAAAAATTATGAGTATCAATTTTAGTTTGTACATACTAGTAATAAGACGTGTTGCATCATTTATGGTCACTTTGGCAATTTGTATGAATATCGTCGATTGTATATGAAAAGCTAGATTAGGATTTTGCAACATCATCATCATATATAAACGCTTTGAATTGTGAGGTATTCAATTTACGTAAATGTCTCGAAACAACGTAGAGACCACAGCAGAGATTGATGCAAGTCATAGTGAATTCAAGAATAATTTGTCATTGTCGAAGGCGATGTAAAAAATTGACAATCTTGTCTATTTTTCAATTCTGTAAATCATGCGCCTATCTACTTTTCGCAATCCTGTGTCGATTGTTCTTAAACTTACATGGGTTTTGCTTTGCCATTTTTCTAGTAAAACCAATTCAGGTGTAGAACTGCAATAGATACTCATGAGCCCACCAAAATCCAATAACAATTACCAGAGAATTGAGAAAATTGGATATGCATAAGCACCACGTAATTGTATTTCCGACCACGTAAAGTACATTTCAAAAGAGACAACACAAATTATGACACGACTACCGGTAGTCCTACCCTCTTATTGTGATCGATGAAGATAGGACATTGTAAGATTCCAACAGAAAACGGAGATGAAATCCAAAAGAGCAAAACACGAAAACGTGGAAACTTCTCTCTCTACCGGTAGACTTATTCCCTGTTTTGCAATTGGTAATTGTCAGAATCATTCATGTATGACAACGTTCAAAAAACAAATTTTAGCCAATGACACTACACTCATTCACGCCGAACACAAGGATTGCACATCGCTACCCACACAAGAAAAGACATAAGACAGGATAATACATTCATCAAGACAACACAACACCAACACTAACACCGAAGCAAGCAAACGAAAGCAACAACGAATGACAGATATAGATAGATAGAGAACCCTCATCGCAACTACATATCATCATGTGCCGACCAACGAAAGCAAAGAGCCCAAACGGCAATAACGTCATATTATCAGCAAAGCAAAGTACAAACACGATGAGACTTGTATTCGGATTGTCCAGCATTGTCGTGTGGCCTTGTATGCTATTGCTGCCCATAGTTCTCAACAGTAATACGTTCATGCATTATACCAAGGCATTTCAAGAGGATTGGTACGTGGTGGGGGATGACAATGATGATAAACGAAAGCCGTTGGGTTTGTGCCTTGGGATATTGGCTGTATTTGTGGGTCATGTGTTTGTAGTAGCGTATCATTACTTTGTCTTGAAGTTTCAACATTGGAGCGGTGGGGAGCTTGTATCGATTCAGAAAGAGGGTGCTCCGAATTATTATTATCTAGAGGAGTTGATAGGGCATTTGTCTCAGCCTGAAGGGTTTGCGCTATTGTCTATGTATTTGAGTGGTACCTGGATGTATAATTTGATGCCTGGGAGTTACTATTCGTTTGAGGGGGGCATTGATCTTGGAAAAGTGGCACTCTGTTTGATATGTCAGGATGGTGTCCAGTATGTAATGCATCGTCTAGAGCATGTCGTTAGTCCTGAAATTTATAAACGGAGTCATAAGCCTCATCATAGGTAGGTTGGACAAGTAGGTAGATTCTCTGATTCTTGACCATATCTTGTACTCATAGAACGTATATCCTTATGAATTTCTTCACTAGATTCACGAATCCAAAGATGTTCGATGCGTTTAATGGAAGCCCTGCCGATACGATATTGATGATTTTGATTCCATTATATATCACAGCTTGGGCAGTGAAATGCAATGTTTGGACTTATATGGCATTTGGTATGTACTTCAAATGACTTAGGAATTCAACGATTATTATACATCTTGTTGGTGCTAAAATATTACTTTTATTATTCTCAGGCTCTGTATACGCGAACTGGCTAACTCTTATACACAGTGAGTACCCGCATGCATGGGATGGAATTTTCAAAACCCTAGGTTTCGGTACGCCCAGTGATCATCATGTCCACCATAAATACTTCAAATATAATTACGGCCATTTATGTATGTGGTTCGATTTACTGTTTCAAACATATCGAAATCCTGATGATTGCTCTCGCTACTTTAATGTCAAAGAATCGTAATGTAAAACTTGTTTGTTATTTTTCTCGTAAACTCAAATTTGTGAAGATGGTAATACTTGGTTGTGTACAATAATTTAGGAAAAGTGAATACGGCCTTCCCGTTAATCGTTGTACTTTAGTTCTGTCAATTAGGCTTCGCTTTCTTCGTGGTAGACCGTCTGGATGCCTGCAGCAGTGATAGGAAAGCTGAGAGTGGAGCTCACTAGGGCGTGAATAATTGAAAACCTACGTGACTATTATCAAAGTAAAAGTAAGACTACTTTCATATAGGATTGAATTGGATCATGTCGCCCGATCAATAAATATATGTTCACATTCTCGCACCGCCATGACATTCATTTTGGTGGTAAACCTAGTTGACACGACACACATAAACACTAACTGACTGAAAGCTTAAACTCGACGTTTGCTTAGGCCAAACCTAAAAATTATCAATTGATATCCTTCCCAAACACCTGAATTATAAGACTGAAACTGGATCTCGTTCCAAACTAAAAACCTCCAAGAATAAGCATCTTTTCCTAATCAAATAAGCAGTATCGATAAATTTATGTACGTCCTTCAACACAAAATTTCATAAAATATATATTATCAACACGAGTCGAGGATACATTGCACTGCACTGCACAGTGTGCGAACTGCGGACTGCGGACGCGTATCGTCCAGTGCACGACTGGAACTTTTTCATTTTTCTACATTCTTCTTTACAATGTACATGGACATTCCCTCGTGAAATCTTTACTCTTACATTTTTGCGGCATGTTCGAGTTTCCCTAGAAACGCAAAAAATCGCGATGAATCGACTCCTCGCCTCGTCTGTTACAAACACCCAGGATTTTGGGAGAGTAACTCGTCATTGCCTACACCGATACCATGACGGCCTTATTCCAATCACCCACCTTCAATGCAGGATTAATTCTTTTCAATTTGCTATGTATATCTGATTCTCATTACCTACCTGGAGTGACTCCCAAGTCGTTCTCGGAAGGTGAAGTGTAAGTGAAAATTAAATTAGCTGTTTAGTCTTGGCCGTACTTCCCCTCAATCTTTAACGTACATTTTGCTATGGGTAATACAGCGTAAAGCTGAAGGTGAACAAGATGACGTCGCATAAGACTCTCTACCCAGTTAATTACTATAAACTTCCGTTTTGTACCCCGACCGGTGGTCCTAAGATGGACAGTGAGAATCTAGGAGAATTTTTGAGTGGTGATCGTATCGAGAGTTCTCCATATGTGCTTCGAATGAAAAAAGATATGTATTGTGAACAGGTGTGTGTTTCGAATTTGGGGAGGGCGGAAATAAGGAGAAAATCAAAGGAGAAAGATTCAAATCGCGTTGTTGGCGCCATTCGTCGTGAATATCATAATAATTGGATTGTAGATAATCTTCCAGCTGCCAGCGTTCACGAGGACGAAGACTCAATATCGACACAGTTTTATCAAGGGTTTCCCGTTGGATACGTAGACAAAGCGAGTGGTTTAGCGATGGTTAACAATCATGTGAATATCAAGATTTCCTATCATCCGATTGAGACGAATGGAGATAAGTTCCGAGTTGTGCGATTTATGGTTGAACCATTTTCGATTGCTCATCAGTTTGATGATGAGTCGAAGGAAGATTTGGTCAAAATTAAAAATCCAATGAAATCGTGTGTCCCAGAAGCTAATGATCATACAAGCTGGGGAATGCTTCACTCGGCAGGAGCCAACACACAGCAAGTTGCTAGTGGAAGAGTTTTGTTTACTTATGATGTAATTTGGGAACAAAGCGATGTCAAGTGGGGAAGTCGCTGGGACATTTATTTGGATATGGATCACGCTATTCCAGAACGCTATCATTGGTACAACTTGCTCAACACTCTATTGATTGTTTTGGTTCTTTCCGTTATGATGGCTTCGATTTTGGTTCGAAATTTGCGGCGTGATTTGGTTCGATACTCACGAGTTGCTACGGACGAAGAAAAAGTCGATGATTTGGAAGACTACGGCTGGAAGTTGGTACATGCAGATGTATTTCGGCCTCCGAGCACTTCACCCCTACTTTTAAGCGTCATGTGTGGTACGGGAGCACAACTTCTGGGTTGTTCGCTATTAACCCTCATATTCAGCGCTATCGGCTATCTCAATCCTAGCTATAGAGGTAGTACCATAATGGGGCTACTTTTGTGCTTCGTTGTACTTGGAGGAGGTGGGTATTGCTAACTTCTTTTATGTTTTATTCATTCAAATGCTCATATATTTGGTTTATCTGTGATATGTAGTCGCTGGATATGTTTCTGCTCGATACTACAAGACATTCAAAGGAAAGTCTTGGCAAAAGTGTACCACATTGACTGCAACTCTCTTCCCAGGAATTTGCTTTGGATACTTTTTCTTCATTAATTTAGTCGCAGTTCATGAAGGAAGTACGGAAGCTGTGCCTTTCACCTATATACTAGTCTTGTTAATTCTTTGGTTTGGGGTCTCCGCCCCTCTCGTATTTTTCGGAGCGTATGTTGGGTTTAGAACTGAGGCTATTGAGTTTCCAGTGAACACTTCAAGTATTCCTCGCCAGGTTCCAGATCAGCCCATCTATTTTCAAACCCCATTTTTGTTCTTAGCCGGTGGTGTGTTACCTTTTGGTTGCTTCTTTATGGAGTATTACTTCCTGCTAAGCACTGTTTGGATGGAACAGTACTACTATGTTTTTGGAATTCTCTTTACTGTGTGGAGTCTTCTACTCCTTGTGATTTTTGAAGTTGCAGCTATGATGAACTATTTTTCTCTTTGCAATGAAGAGTACCATTGGTGGTGGCGTTCCTTTTTGACTGGCAGCAGTTTTTCCCTTTATGCATTTTTGTACAGTGCATTTTACTTCGTCTCGCTAACGAATTATTCCGAAGATGACTATGTCGGTAAAAGCGCAAACTTTTCTACTTATCTCCTGTACTTCGGGTACATGGGACTTGCCTGTATGGCATTGTTCCAGATGTTAGGTTATATATGCATTGAAGGTTGCCTGTGGTTCAACAAAAAGATGTTTAGTAGCATCAAAGGTGAGTGGTTGAGCTTCATGTACTCTAATCATTTTAGAAATCTTACTCACATTTTTGCCAATACGTAGTGGACTAAAATGAGTAATGCTTAGGTTATTGTTATCACTCAGATTTCTCAGGATTTATTCAGTAGATGTATAAGATTTAAACATCCATTCCATGCATATAATGGATTGATGAATACACGCTTTTGTAGAGTATGACAACAAACCGAAAAACTTAGCTAAGGTCTCTTGGACATACTGTAGTTTTTGGGGGAAATCGAAAACTGTATATGCTTGTTATGTAACAACCCAACTCGGTTCCATTATGTACGCTGCATCTTTTTTATTTTTGTGAAACCGGCAGGATTGGCCCGCTGTCGAGACTGTACTTTTCAAAAGCTGAATTTATTCTTCGAAATTTTTTTTGTGAATCCAATACTAATGTGTTTACAGCACACAAAGGGTCAAGTCGTCAAGTCATTATTACCTGTATTCGAAAACAATTGCGAACTATCTAAACAGACAGACAGACACAAATGCATGTATGTACGTATGTACAGACATCACTATAAATTAGCTAGGTGCGAATCTTGAATTTCGATCTCGATGACGTAGTTTTGACATGATGTCAAAGCCGACCGACACCGACACTCCCTGGAACAACTCGGCAACAAATTGCATGAACATACAACGTGCGAATCATTCTCCTTGAAAGCCCTTCTCCAGCTCTAGCTAGAGAGCTCACGAGAAAGAAAACGATAGCTTATTACATACTTTGTGAACATTCATTATCTTGCACACCCAGCGGCAAGTATCCATTAAAAGTTCTGGTCGTCGATCACGTTCATTGGAAATTTCACATAACCATAACAGTGTGTGCATCATGAAGACCGTTTGCTCTCTTCTGTTCCTTCTCTCGGCGTTTATATTGACTACCGTCATCTCCTACGTTCCGGTATCCACGAATAAGTCAATCCAAAGCTTTGCTGGTAGGAGATCGATATCAGTAAGATATGCCAGTAATAATGACATTGATGAAACTGTTGAAAAATATGGACTTGAGGCAGGTTTGTTCGAAAGTATGAAGAAAGAGGATGGGGCTGCTTCTGCTAAGGATTTGTTGGCAAAATATGGAGTTGCGTATTTAGCGACGTCAATCCCCTTGGCTTTGATATCGTTTGCTATATGTTATATTTTGGTCGATAGTGGGGTCGACGTTGCGGCGTTGCTTGGAAAAATTGGTATAGAAGTAAGCGGAAACTCAGAAAAGGTGGGAACTGCTGCAATTGCCTATGCTGCGCATAAAGCAGCTAGTCCGATTAGATTTCCGCCAACTGTGCTGTTGACTCCCGTAGTCGCGAAGTTAATTGGTAAGGAACCAAACGCTGACGAAGACATGGCAATAAAATAAGGATCAAATCTGATGGAGGAAAGATGGTACGACTAGGGTTGGTTTTATTTTGTAGAAGCTCTCTAAATTTATGAAAAACACATTTGTGATATCGTGCTTGTTTTTCACATGTATTTTCTTCGGCCCCTTTCTTATGGTACAAGAAGTGTGTATGTTTGTTGATTAGGCTAAGAATATGTAAGAGATCGGGACTCTACTACATGTTGAACAAGGATACCATTACAAATTGTGAGGAATACAACATCATAGAATTAAGTAGCTATTATATTTTGATCAGGTATAAGAATCGAGGAGAGCAATATTGTTCATCAATATTTTTTCGACAAATTCATGCTCTTGTCTGCTCAGCTTCATCAGACTTCGAAAAATTGTACCTTTTAGAATAATAAACATCTCGAACTAAAGTTCGTCGCAGGGAAGTCCATAATCCGATTCATCGCTGTGATATAATGTCATTCGGGCAAGGTCAGCTTCGCCTTTCCCAAATGACGACATCATGGCCATCCATAATTCATTGCCATCGAGCTCTCTTCCAGCATCACCTTTCATTTTACATTTTCCAGAAAGCGCTATGCTAGGGGGACCAGAAGCAGTCATCCAAAAACCTCTTTCGATCTCACTATCAAGTTGACCGCTCTCCCAAACACTGCCACAAGTGAAAAGCGATTAGCATAAAGATTGGTATTATTTCCTGAAAACATCAACGTAGGCATCAATATACTTACCTTGATCCCGAAAAGAAAGTAAATTTTTCGCTCTCTAATTTTTTCTCAAAGTTATCATCGTTATCATCGCCAGAAATAAGTTGAGATGCTCTTCCCACGTTGCCTTTAAAAAAGATAGCTTCGTCAGAATGCAGAGCTTGGCTCACCGGCGGACTTTGATCGTTATCTGAGTTATTGTCACTCATCTCCGACGAAATACTTATACCTGTGGTATAAGATTGTGTCGACATTGATTGAGATTGTGAAGATATGTCTGAATCTACATATGGTAGGACGGAACCTCCTATTGCGAACTCCGCTTCCTCATCGGCAGTACAAGAGTACTATGCAGACGACAAAATTGTTAGTTTAAATTTATTCAACGCATTCATCAAAATAAAGGACTCACCATCATTTGGACGCTTACATGAACTGGGCCACCATCACGCATTATGCTCGTACCAAAGCTATCAACGAAATTTTTTGGCATGCGATCTACCTGTAGGACTTCCTGAAATGTTTTTCCTTTACTCCTGTTCACAACGAGACCGTACGTTCCACCTTCCTCGGAATGATCCAGAATAACTACAACAGTTTGAGCAAAATATCCCGTCTGAAGCGGATGCGCCACAAGATAGGCACCTGGTTGGAAAACTTGCTGCGGTGATATACGTTTCACGCCATCTGCAACCACGTCAACACAATGTTCACTCGAGTTACGACGGTGCACAAGCATATTATTATACCAACTGAGTTTCTTATTCAACTCCGCTAACGTGCGAAATCCACATTGCATTCTAGCATCTACGGTATAGGCATGTTGTTTTGCTGATAAACGGAATTCTCTCCGTATCATATCCACCAACAAAGACATATCCTTCTGTGAAATTTGAGATGGAAAACGCATCATAGGCCCTGACATCGAGATATTCTTCAACACCTGCTCTTTACTCCTTTCTCCAATACCATTATCTTTTCCACCACTCTCATCCAACACAACATTTCCAAGATTATTACCATTGTAACTCTGTTTACAACGTCCTCCTGACATATACTCCACCAACAAACTATAATACAATCCTACGTCATCATCAATCTTATCCCCATTATTCACGCTGTTACGTCTTCGATGCCTTGAGATTCCATCATCCCCATAATCATAATCATCATCCCAATCCGATTCCGATTCCGATCCTGCAGTTGGATCGATCGAGGAAAGCCATGAACGATGAAGCAAGGAAGGTAAAACGGCAGAATTGTGATGACTGTTGGGAATATTGGAAATGCTCACAGCAGGGATGGATTTCTCTTCATGCTCATTATCTTGATGCTGCTGCTCGTATAAAGCTGGTACGTACGGTCGAGCAGTACGTAACAGGCTTCGATAGAGTGCTCGTTGGAGTATGCTTTTGCCTGAGTTGGCAGCTTTCATAGTTTTTTGATGAAAGTGGAAGTTATTATTCTCTTTGTTTCTTTTCTTTTCTTTTCTTTTCTTTTCTTTTCTTTACTTTGCTTTGCTTTGCTTTGCTTTGCTTTGCTTTACTTTCTTTTTGTAGGTAGGTAAGTAAATAGGAATGGTTAGTTACATGAGGTGCTGTTTTTAATTTGAGAGAGTGATAGAATAATACTTGAAGAATGAAATGCCGTGACAAGAAAAAGTTGAATACATGTATAGATTCATCGTGTCGTAGAGAGAGAGCAAAGAGCAAGCTTCTGCACGAAGACACGCACACGCACACCTACTTCGTGCACTTGTGCACTTGTGCATGTCTGTCTGTCTGTCTGTCTGTGCAAAAAACAGGTGATCGTACAAACTCTCGGTAGCTCTCTCTGGTTTTGGGAAGTGGGAAGACTCAAAATTACTTACCGGATATTTACTAATTTAGAACGTTGACACGATGTGTGTGACACACGAACCACCAAGATTTTCTCTCTTCTAGATTTTGTCCTTTGGAGCCATTCGTTACAGCGTACACATGTATTCGATTTGATTTTGTTTAATGGAGGACTATAAAAGGGTCTGATGTATGAGAGATCTTTCAGCTTACATGTTAATTTGTTTCAAACCCCTTTTTGTAGAATTTGTTCCGAAATTGCTGAATTATCAATTGCATTCATATTTGTTTATCATAAATAATTGTCGTATCTGGGTATTTTTCTTGACAAATACGTTTTCTGTCAGAGTTCCAACTGCTAAATATTGCGTAAATCTATTTTGATTTTTCATTGTTGGGGTTTGGAATGCTTTTAATATGGTCCCAAAACAATTATCGTCTCTGTTGACGAAATATGGATTTCTGGTTGTTGCATGGATGATGCAAAATTCTTCTTCGTTATTTTCGACGGCGTTTCCTCTCACTTCGTCGGTTAATGTTAAGGTAAATGATGCGAAGATGTATAATACTTTATGTAAAAGCTCGATAAACGACGATAACGGTGAGGATGGTGTTATTGTGGATGTTCTTTCAATGCCGTCACCGGATGAAAGTGTGAAGTTGATGAAGCTTAAAAGTCTACCAGAATCCGTTGCTCGCATAAAACATGTTCTCGAGACATCTAAGGATCAACAAGGAAGTGAAAATGTGATGGAGCTGCCTAATGCATGGATTGTTCGGATATCGACTCAACCGATACGGTTTGTAATGGTAGACGTTCCAAAATATTCGTCACAATTGAAACGACAGATATTGACATTTTGCAAAGGTCAGATTCCCATTGCAATCTTCGTGACGAATCAAAATTCTGTGTACTATGATAATTCTTCAGTTATACGGAAGAGTGATGCACACAAGTGGTTGGATGCTTTTCCAGGGATTGAATTTGTGATGCACCGCCATGATATTCTTAGAGATTTACATAAGGTAGTGACGCAACGATTGGATGGGTACGTATTTGATATCAATGCTGTTTACTCTACTTACTTGTTCACATGTTCTGCTTATTATACAAAGCTATGGTCCTTGGGGTATCGATGTCAATACAGGCGAATTCAAAGACTTTGGAAATCCATTGGAGGAAATTGAGGGGCTCGATGGATATGAAATGACGCTTGATGTGGAAAACTACTCCTCCCCCGAAATAGAAGATGTGGATATAAGAGGAAACGACTTGAGCAACTTTTGTATAGCAGTTTATACTCCCGGACATTCGTATGGCAGTATGTGCTTAATTGCTATTGAATCTCAAATAATCTGCTCTGGTAATACTATTCCTTCCGCTAAGCTACTTGAAGGGGAGAGTCTACGATTAGATGCACAGGGAATTGTGACAACAAATCGTGGAGGAATTTTACGTCAAGTTGAAAGTGCAAGAAAGATGGTTGATGAGTTCGGAGATCTCTTTTCCGTAGTGCTACCATCGCGGGGTGCTCTACAACGTTTTCCGAAGGATCATAAGGAACGGATAAAAATGATGAATAATTTGCTTGACTTATTTGAAGAATATAAGCGATTTGATAGTTGAAACTGGCATTGTACAATTTGTGTAGCATGATAAAATCTACTTAATTTTAGAACTGCTACTGTAAGATTTTGCAACATGACAAGATCTACTTACATTGTTGATTCTAGAACCACTACTGTAAGATTTTGCAACTTTCGAGTTACGCCTTCTCTGGCTGTCTCTCTTGAGAATAAGGCTGTTCCAAAATGTGCGATAAGAGCTGCGTGCTAATAACTTATTTTCAACGGTTTCTGGCACTCAACGCCAAAAGAGAAGTGGTTTGTATTTTGTATTTTGTATGTGCAGAGTGTTGAAAAGATCCGATCTTCCCGACCCCGACTGTTTCGCATCCAACAAAAATCCAATACCAAAAACCACTGATGTCATTCATGACACTTCTCATTTCCTTTTTACACAATAAACACAAACGCAAAACAGCTTCCATTATTTGTCACCCCTTTCGATCCCCTTCCTTTTTCTTAAAAATGAAGATCTATTTCGTACTAGCCATTACCTTGCCAACGTTACAAGGAGTGATCGGTCAGAGAGGATTGATTGCCAAATTGAAAGAAAACAGGTTAAATCGAAAGTCATCCACTAAAATTGTGGCCCAAGCTGCCGGTGAGTCCATTCCTTATGAGGATGCTACACCATTGATGATTAAATTGTGGTGGGAAAAGCTATCGAGTGATGAGAGAGAGTTTTTTGGTTGCATATTGTCGTGTTTCTTAGGTGTTTGTCATGTATTTGCCATTTACCTTTCTAGTTTGATTGGTGAGTGGGTAATCTGTGTGTCAGCCAGTTGCACAATTATTCTCACTTCGAGTTGCGTCGTTGTATGATTATAGAAGTACCGTATGATGAGTTCGATGAAAGCGATGATCAATCGTGTGAGATTGGATTTGAGGGTATTTATATGACACTAAATCAGAAAAATAAAGAGGATAGGATACTCCTCGACGGGAGTTTGAAAGGAAATGCCCGTCCTGGTAGAATGCTTGCTATTATGGGGCCTAGTGGAGCTGGAAAATCGACTGCATGTCTTGCTTTAGCTGGAAAAATTCCATACAGTAAAAAGGTATCGCTGGTAGGAAATAGATATTTGAACGGTTGCCAAATTACAAGCGATTCGGAGCTTCCTGCTGCCTTTGTGAAGCAAGAAGACAATTTTTTCCCGTACATGACAGTACGCGAAACTATCGCATTTCGAGTAGAACTGAAGTATGGGAGGAGTTTGAATTGGAAGGATAGAAATAAAATGGTGAATGAACTTATTGAGCAACTATCATTAACAAAAGCAGCAGATACGATTGTTGGCAACGTTAAAGTTCGTGGGATAAGTGGTGGAGAGAAAAAGCGTCTGTCAATAGCTTGCGAAATGATCGATTCACCAAAAATCATATTTCTCGATGGTAAATGCTTTGTTTTCATCTTACCTCATATACTATAAAATCCTCATTTTCATCCAATCTCGTGTGTTGATATCTTTTTCGATTTTTGTTTTATGCGAAGAGCCTACCTCTGGTCTTGATTCTTATCAGGCATACCAAGTAGTAAAGACCCTCCGAAAGCTCGCCGACAACGGTAAAACGATTATTGCTGTAATACATCAACCCAGCCAACAAGTTTTCTCTACTTTTGATGATCTGCTTCTACTCAGCGACGGTAGACAGATGTATTTTGGTGAGGTATGATAATTTTCAGGAGCTGTGAAATATTTACTTCGACTATTCACCTTCTTATTAGGTACAAAATGCAAGGAAATATTTTCAAGATCTCGGTTTCGAAAGTCATAAAGAAATTGGCACAGCAGAGTTTGTAATCGATCTCATTTCGAAAGCATCCGAAAGTGATGATGCATATGAATCTTCAATAAAGCGTGTCGATTTCATTGCAGATGCGGCAAAAAAGTCATCTGAAGCAAACCAATTACTTCTGGATTGCTCAAAAGAGGAAACTCGGAAACGATTTAATGTTGGAAGAAAGCGTGCGTCCAACATTTTCACTCAGTTTAAATTACTTTTCATTAGGTCTTTAAAGGAAACCTTCAGGGGGAAAGCAACTATCTTGATTAAAGCTGTTCAACAAGTGACGACAGCTTTAGTATATGGAGGTATATATCAGCTAGGACTAAACCAAGCTTCCATTATGGATAGGATAGGTCTACTTAGTCTGATTGCAATAGGTGAGTTGGTATTTTTCCATCGTATTTCAATTGCTCTATCAGATATTTATCTCTCGTTGTTTGATAAAACAGGAACAATGAATTTATCTATGGCTTCAACCATTAGAAGTTTTCCAAAAGAGAAGTACGTTCGTTCTATTTTTAATCTCTTTGATATTTTTGTTGAAAATGACTTAATTTGGTGTGTACTTTAGGGCAATCGTCACCAGTGAAATTTCGTCCAAATTATACGACACCTTCCCCTATTTCATAAGCAAAGCTATTGCCGAGATCCCGCTCATTGCAGGCTTAAGTGCGCTCTTTGGCTCAATTTTGTATCCTTTGGTCGGCCTGCAGAAAGGGCGTTTTCCGAATTTCCTTTTCTTGACAAGCCTTCATTCAATTGCAAGCCAGAGCGCAGGTCTATTAATCGTAAGTTTGTAATCTACTCGAGAGTTTTTTGTCATACGCTTCTGCTTATCTAAATCACAAAAATCATTTTTTTTGTTTAGGGCTCCGTAAGTCCTTCATCGGACGTTAGCTTAGCACTCTTTCCCCCAATTATTGTTTTGAGTATAATTTTTGATGGGAAAAATATAGCTGCAGAGTCAGTGCCGAAGGCATTGAAATTTCTTCCAAAGATTGGTTTGATTCGATGGGCTTACGAAGGAATGTGCGTGAACGAATTTACCGGCCTTTCGTTAGAAAATGATGGTCCTTTCCGTGGTCCTGTTCTGAAAACTGGCGAGGATGCACTGATGCGTTTCGGACTGGAAGAAGCAAGCGTAGAAAGAAGTGTGTCTAACCTATTGACCTTGACATCCGTAAGTTGGTTGCTGAGCTTTTTGGGCTTAAGTGCAACCAAAGACAAGTTTGTACCAATGGCACCCATTGATCTATAAATGCATTTGCGGAAGTAATTGTTGATGGCATCAGCAAGTATTGTTAACTTCCACTGTCCCTGCCAAGCTTCAAATATATACTTTTATACTTTCGGTCCTCTTCTATGATAAAAGATTACTAGTATTGAATGCTTCACACCCTTTTCAGTCAATGGAAACATAATAGTGGATACAAAAGCTTTCATAATACTAGTAACTAGTCAAAGTACAACAAGGAAGCCTCAAAAACCTTATTCAACGTCGTCTTCCACTCTTCATACACATGAATGCAATCTATGCAATCATCATTGCGCTTCATTCCCATGCTTGTCGAGATGAACTTCTTTTTCAAAGAAAAATATGAAGTTATTTGAACTTTATTGGTTGTTCGAGAGAAGAAATTAGCCGTGAAAAATGCTTTCAATTTTTGATGTCACCAAAGCTTATCAAATCCAATCATTGACGGTTGTTTCGTTTATCTGAACATTCTCTTTTATCAGAAACGCAGATACCTTACGACCACCGAATACTCTACCATTGAATTGTTTCACTGATTTTGATGCAGCAGCAGGACTTGCGAACAAGACAAACACTTTAACATCCGCTGTAGATTCTTTCACATCAACTGACAAAACTCGGCCACATGTCCTTTGACATTCTTCGCTGACTTCATCAGCAAGATCATCGTCAACTTCTCCTGGTCCTACCATATTCGTTAGCAATACTAATCGAGAATCTGTTGAAGATTCTGTGTGGTCTAATGAAGATGGTTGGACTGCAAGGTTCGTGTTTTGTTTTTCGTTCTCTTGCTTCTTGACAAGCCACGCAGGTAGGTTTGAAAGTCCTCGTCCTCGTCCTCTCCCCCTTCCTCCTCCGATATCTGAAAGAAGAAGAAGACGAAGGCTCAAGTTTGCATCTTGAAGATATAATTGTCGAAAATGGGAAGAAACTTACCGGAATGCGCTTGGCCGCCTTCGGCAACGGAATGAATTTCTCTTCTATGCTTTTCTCTATTTGCCACTATTGCATCGATATCACCAGAAGCCTCAATTTTCCTTCTTTCCTCCTCGATTCGTTCACGCATAGCTTCTTGTCGTTTCAGAGACTCGCGCGTGTTGCGTTCAAGTTGTTCTCTAGCTCTTCTCTTTTTCTGACCTTCCTTGTACGCTAAAAAATCGTTCGGCATCATTGGATCATATGGAGTTATCTTATCAATCCAACTATAATCAAAGCTTAAATTTGCCTGCCGTTGTTTCTGTTCGCTCATATTTGCTTCGGCCTCTAAGACAGCCAAGTGAAGTTGACGAATTTCTTCTTCGCGGTCATCATTATCATCATCCCTCGAACTATCTTTCTCAGCATCCTTCTCCTCTGTAAGAAAATTCCTGCTCGTACAAGTTGGATCATCATCAGCTTTTGATACCAAAGTTGTACGCTCTACCTTTTGAACTGTTGCAGCAGCAACTCCTCCTCCTCCTCCTCCTTTAGGTTTGTTCACCACATTTGTCTGCTTGCTAAACTTCTTCGTTCTCAACGCAGCTGGGACAAATGCAAACGACATACTAGACTTCTTCTTACTTGCAGCAGAGGAGGATATCGAATCATTTTGAATTATTTCTTGTTTTCTTTCCTGTGTTGCGACATGGATATCTTTCTTATCACTTGCATTCGATCCATCATGATCATGATGATGATGATCATTCCCCGAAATTGAGGAATCGTTGGGATGATTATTATCCTTCGAAGAATTCTTAGCCGATGGTAGGTCACCAAACAAACTTGACATGGTTGGTACCTTCACTTATCGCCTGTCTCCTTCTTTTTTTATGTTATTAATAATATTTTGATGAATTTGTCAGTATTTTTGTACAAGGTACTCCTCTACGGGTTTACACTTTTTTCACCTACCACCTACCACCTACCACCTACCACCTACCACCTACCACCTACCACCTACCGCCTATCACCTATCACCTATCACCTATCACCTATCACCTATCACCTATCACCTATCACCTATCACCTATCACCTATCACCTATCACCTATCACCTATCACCTATCACCTATCACCTATCACCTA
>Ga0115008_10001544_pt1 | contig 18750 bp, 18 predicted proteins | sample FraStrMetagenome_FD_87164 | JGI IMG/M metagenome (GOLD analysis project Ga0115008, IMG submission 87164) | Marine eukaryotic phytoplankton communities from Arctic Ocean - Fram Strait ARC3M Metagenome | ecosystem: Environmental > Aquatic > Marine > Oceanic | place: Fram Strait | collected...
TAGTCCAACAGGCGCAGGCTGGAACGGTACCTACAATGGTAACCAGCTTCCAACAAGCGACTACTGGTTTGTAGTAGAGTACAACGAGCCTTTAACAGGTGACCGTAAAGAATTTAAAGCCCATTTTACCCTGAAAAGATAAATCGATATGAATCTAAAAAAGTTTTGTTTAATAGCAGTTTTAGCTCTGTTCAGCCAAATAGGAACAGCCCAAGAAGGGTTACCTATTTATTCAGATTATTTAACTGATAATTATTATTTAATCCATCCTTCTATGGCTGGTGTAGCAAATTGTGCTAAAGTAAGACTAACTGCAAGAGCGCAATGGTTTGGACAAGATGAAGCTCCAAATCTTCAAACACTAAGTATAAATGGTAGAATAGGAGACTCTCCATCTGCAATTGGTGGTATAGTATATAATGATAAGAATGGATATCATTCTCAAACAGGAGCCTACTTTACGTATGCACACCATTTAATGTTTTCTCGTAATGAGATTGATTTAAATATGTTATCATTTGGTTTAAGTGCTGGATTTATTCAATATAAATTAGATGAAACAGCATTTTTGGATGATGGCTTCGATCCAATTATTGCAGGTGTAGAACAAAGTGCAACTAATTTTAATGTTGATTTAGGGTTTTCGTATCACTTAATTGATTTTTATGCACATGCAACAGTTAAAAATCTATTGAATAACGATGGAATTAATTTTAATGAGCAAGGTTTAAGCTATGAAAATTTAAGAACCTATATATTTTCTGCAGGAAATACATTTAGTAAATATAATAGTGATTGGAGTTTTGAACCTTCTATTATGTTTATGTATAGAGATGCAACTGAAGAAGCATCAATAGATATAAACGCTAAAGCATACAAGACTATGGATTTTGGTAAAGTATGGGGTGGATTGTCTTACCGAAGAAGTTTAGATGGCGCCGAATTTTTAGATGGATCTGGTGTAAATAGTCAAAAGCTACAATATTTTACGCCTTTTGTGGGAGTTGATTATAATAACTTTGTATTTGCATATACGTATTCATATCAAGCAAATTCAGTGGTGTTTAATAATGGTGGATTTCATCAATTAACTCTAGGATATAACTTTAATTGTAGACGAGAGAAGTTTGAATGTAACTGTCCAGCTGTAAACTAATAAATAATTTGAAATAAATAAAAAAGTCTCGATACATTATCGAGACTTTTTGCATTAAGGATAGAGGTAATGTTGGAGCTCATCTTTGATAGCGACTACTGAGAGCCTGATGCTTTTTAAATTGATAAAAATTTAAAGAGCGTAATGCCCAAATTACCAAGTATACTTTTTCGCTTTTGCTTGAGTTTTAATGGCTTTAATCATAGCATTTTCTAAACTATTATCATCTTCTTTTTGCTGACTTTTAATAAATAGTCTACGCTTTTGATTTAAGTTTTGTATTTCTGTTTGAATAACCTCTCGATCATTACGTTTCTTTGCAACATAAGCTTTAATTTCCTTAGTGCTTTTATCTTTAAGTTCTGTTGGTAATTCTTGTTGTTTTAAATCACTGTATTTGAAATCCTTTTCTTTTTCAGCATCTACTAAATCCCAAGATGAGTTTTTATAGAGATGAGAACTTTTACTCACGGTTCTACTTACCGCATTTTCTTCACTGTAACCTTTAGCGTTATCATCTTGTTCTGTTTGAAGCGCCATTTTTGTTCGCCCGATATTTCCGTAGGCAACATAAGTACTATTTAATTTTTGATTTAATTTTAATATGTCGTCATCATAAGGCGTTGCGACGTAACTCGTAGCATGGTTATGATTGATAGCCATATAATCGCCATGAGCTAGATCTGCACCATCTTTCCAAGATGTAGAAATACCCTGATTATAATCACCACAAAAAATAGTATTGACACTAACTCCATTATTGTGTGCTTGCTTGGCTGCATCTTTATAGTTCATTTTACCTTGAGAAAAAGGTTCGTTACCAGCAATAAAGATAAGTTTCAAATCGTCTTCGTTTTTACCCCATTCTAATTGATTTAAGGAGGTTTGAATCACTTGACCACAATATTCATTTCCACCATTTGTAGTTAGTGAAAATAATTGTTTTGAGATTTCATCTAAGTCATCACTAAATGCAATAACTTGTCTAATGAAGCCTTCTTCACCATTAAGATTATCATTACCATATTCATAAAGTGCAATATTTAAATTAGGTTGTTTATTACCACATTTAGCATAAGATAGCTCATTTACAATATCCCAAAGTTGCGCTTTGGCTTGGTCTATTAATCCATCCATACTATTACTGGTGTCTAGTAATAATGCAACTTTAATAGATTGCTTGTTTAGATTGTGTGGTTCAGTTTCTAAAAGAGCTAGTTGTACTGCATCTTTTTTCTCATTGGCACTACAGGACATAAATCCAATCATACAGCATAAGATCACGAGTGTTTTAAATTTTGTTTTCATGTGTTCGATATTTATTGTTTTTATTAGTGTCACATGGAACATCCAAATTAACTTTGCTTTTTGTTTGTAATTCGAGACAGGATGTTTCGTGTGTTCGTTATTTGTTGTTTTCTATTGTTGTTATTTCTTGATTTATTGACGAGCCTTCATAAGTGATTCTTTGATCAAAATAAGAAATGAGTTCATCCAACTCATAGACGTTTTTGTAACCGTAACCATATAAATTTATATAGGTAGGGATGTTTAGAGCTAATGATAGCGTCCTTTCTTTTTCTTCTTCGGAAGGCAGAACCAAAAGAGTTTTGCTCATAAAGTGAATTGGGTCATCATTAAAATTATTATTGCAATAAATTAAGATGGTCGTGTCAGTGTTTGGAATTGTCTTAGCCAGATTACTCTGAGTAAAGTCTGAAAAATTTAAATGTACAGCGTCTTTTATATGCTTCTTATCATACATATCTTTTGAACGTGTGTCTAGAATTATGACATTTGGGTTTTTGCTTTTCTCTGTAAATTCATCAAAGCTAATTGGCCTTTTATCTCGGTGAGATTTCACCACTTTTACTAAATCCTCAAAGTCGGTATAACTTACTTTAGCTTTTGGGAAGTCGATTTTTTGAGTTTCCGAAGTGGAACACATTAAAAATGTCATCAAGATTAATATTAAAGTTGTTTTCATAATTATGGTTTTAATCGGTTTGTAATGCTTTGATATCTAATGTTCCGTTTGGAGAGACTACATAGTATTTGTGTTTGATTTCTGTTTTAACAATAGGCTCTGCTTTTACTTCTTTTGGTCTAGGAGTATATTGTAACTTAATATTCATCCCAATTTGTACGACAGGTTCTAAAATTGAAGGATTCACAACCACATCATAATTCTCATAAGACAAGGGTTGGTAGTAATAGGACGTTTGCTTTTTAACAGCAGTAACACCTTTTTTCTTTTGAATAGCTTCAAAAGAAACGCTATTAAATGCTTGGTAGCTTTTATAAAAATCCTTTGGGAAATAGCAATACTGATCATCTGCAATAGCAACATTATAATCTGATAAATCAAATCCTAATATTTTGTAATAGGCTTTCTTTTCTTCAATGAGTTTAAGGAGTTTTGTTTGGAGGTTTTTGTAGACCTCCTCAATATTCTCAATGTAATAATCCACTTTTACTAAATTGTAGATTTCACTTTTTGCACAAGCGGTTAAAATGGTTTCGAACTGATTGGTTTTTGTAAACTGAATATGTAAATTCTGCTGTAGTTCGAACCCATTAGGCACTTCGGTAAAGGTTTTGCTAAATAGTTTTTTCTGCACTTCAATTTCATAGTTTGGAACAAATGAAATTACATCAACAGCAAAATTGTCATCTGTAATTCCGATAGATTTTAACTCATTTTTAATTTTATCAATCCTTTGATTGATTAATAGATTTGTGCTATCTGCTGTTGGTCCAATTTGAGAAATATTAAATACTGCAGTGTATGTAGTTGCTTGCACATTTTGTAATGCTTTGACATCTATAAAGACATGAGTGCTTGGATTGAGAACTTTCGTTATTTGTTGCTGTACTGTTGGGTTATAAATCGTTGCATTGCCAGAGTGTAATACATTTTGGCGAGAGATTTGATCATAATTACCTTTGTGTTGAGCGGTTACATTTCCTAAGAAAATGAGAATTAGTAACAGGCTTAATAGATTGTTTTTCATTTTTTGATTTCGTTTTTTGATTATGCTGTAAAACTAGAAGCATCTTAATTTGAAAAAAAACCAGAATGCGTGAAGTGGTCGTTTGGTTTAGCTAAGTTGATTGATAAATGAGTGAACCCCTATATATGGAATGTTAAATGACCTTTTTGCGAGTTCTTGCATTTTATTTAATCAATTAAAGTATGTAAGTTTATTCCGTTCAATAAAAAACACCCAATTATTTGGGCATAAAATGAAACAATTAATCACATATAGTATTTTGATACTGCTTTTGTTTTCCTTCGGAAATGTAAAAGCACAACAAGATGATAACACATATACGAAGAAGGAATCTCCACTATTTACAATTAGAGGATCGGTTAGAGAAAGTGATACTTATAAGCCAATTTCTAAAGTAAATATAGAGGTCAATGGTGGTGCATATACGATGACAAGTATTGATGGGAGCTTTATCATAAGGGCAAGAAAAGGAGATGAATTAGTCATAAGGCATAAAGATTTTGAGACTGTTTATCATACGATCGTCGATGACGATAGAATCACAGTAGAGGTTGAGCCAGCGGTCATTAGACAACAATCAAACCCAAAGTTTAAAAGTGATGTAAAGACATTTAATGCGCTTGTGGATTCCATAGGTAAATACAAAAAATTAGATATTAGTAAGAGTATCAATTTTGCTGGAGAAGCCTTATCGCAAAGTGGGTCACAACAACAAAATGCAGAAGCTTATTTAGTTTTAGCCGAAGTATATATGCACTGGAAGCAATACGATTTGGCAGTTACAAATTATAGAGTAAGCCTGCAAAATAAAGGATATAATGAAGCGAAATTAGGATTAGCAAAAGCCTATGAACGCAATAAAAACTATCAAGAAAGTATTGATACTTATAAAGCTATTGATAAAAAACAATTAAGTAACTATCAATTGGTGTCCTTATATGAGGGTTTGGGAGATACTTACTTTAGTATTAAAGACTACGATGCCTCAATAACTGCTTATAAAAAGGGATTAGAAATTTCTAATACTCACTTAATAAAACCAAAAGTTGTTGATCTTAATTCAAAAATTGCACAGTCTTACAATAGTGACGGACGAGTTGATAAAGCAGGGCAATTTTTTAGTAATTCTCTTGACCTAGCGGAGCAAGAAACCAAAAAGCGATCTTTACAAGAAAAAGAAACGGTTGCAGAATTCAATAATATTAACCGTAATTATTCAGAAGAAATTCAACTTAGAAAGGAAATTCTTGATGATGTAGGGAGTGTGCAGCGTGATTCTATTATAGAAAACGAAAGTCCGCTCACACTTCAAAAACAGAACTATAAAATTGGTAATGCTTATTTCTTACAGAAGGATTATGCAAATGCCATACCTTACTTAGAAAAAAGTAGAGATGAAGCAGATGCTAAAGGAGATTTGGTGGTTAAAAAAGATGCGACTAGAAAAATATCTGATGTTTATGTAGATACAGGTGATTTTGAAAACGCACAATTAGCTTTTGAAGCTTATAGACTTGTTGTTGATGAGTTATATATTAAGCGAGAACAAGAACTCTCGCAGGCAGATCTCTTTAGACGTAATATCGTAGCTCAGCAAAATAGAATTACAAGCTTAGAAAGTGATCGAGAGCTTAACTCTAGTTTAGCAAGTGCACGTAGTGAATATCAAGAATTGATTATCTATTCATTAATTGTAGGACTGGTATTATTTACTATCACTACGTTTTTCATGTACAAATACATCAAGCAGCAACGCTTTGCTAATAATTTATTGGCGTTGAAATCACTGCGAAGTCAAATGAATCCGCACTTTATTTTTAATGCCTTAAACTCGGTAAATAGTTTTATTGCGAGTAATGATGAACGTACTGCCAATAAATATTTGAGTGACTTCTCACATTTAATGCGCGCGGTATTAGAGAATAGTGAGGAAGATTTTATTCCGTTACAAAAGGAGATAGAACTTTTAGATTTATATACTAAGTTGGAGCACTTTAGATTTCAAGATAAGTTTGATTATGATATTACGGTTCATGAGGATGTGGTTGTTGGTGAGTATCAAATTCCGCCAATGTTATTACAACCGTATATAGAAAATGCGGTATGGCATGGTTTACGTTATAAGACTGAAAAAGGCCACCTACAAATAACAGTAGCAAAAAAGAGTGACAACGAAATAACAATAACAGTAGCAGATGATGGAATTGGACGAAACCGCTCTAAAGATTTGAAAACTGAAAACCAATTGAAACAAAATTCGAAAGGTATGGGTAACATCAAAAAACGTGTGGCTATTCTTAATGATATGTATAAGGATAAGGTGGATGTGTTTATTGATGATAATTCTTCGGGAGACGATTGTGGGACTAAGGTTGTTGTGACGATTAAAAAGGATTAGTTATGAGAAGTAGAGTTTTAGTAATATTCGTTATTAGCTTAATGTTTTCTTGCCAAAATGGGGAAAGCTCAAGTGTAAGGGATTGGGAACAACAAATTGATACATTGGTTTCTGAATATGATAAGAATGCTCAATTAGACTATTCTGAAACTATTTTGGAAAATGAAGAAAATAAAGGAGAATTATCAGTTTATAAAAAGAATTTTAAGGGTGTTTACAAGATTGTTGCAGAATCGAATTTCGGAGAATTTTTCCCTGTAAGAATGGTCTCTTATATAAAGAATGATAAAGTTACAGCGACCAAATTTTCTGGATTGAGTCCTTATATTCATAAAGGTCAAAAGCGAGAAGGAGATAAATGTTGTGCTATATTCCAAGAGCTGAGTTATTACAAATCTGAAACTGAAATTATTCTTTTAAAAAAGAAACTTGATCTCATGAGTTTTGAAGAATATGATTTAAGAACAGAAGAATTTGTTTCATTAGATTTTGTTAAATCTGAAGTAGAGAATCCAGAAATAGAATATGAAAGAATGATGAATTCATTTCAAGAATTAAAAGAAAAATTAAATTTATAAGTTACTATGAAACTAAAATCAATAATCGTAGAAGACGAAGAAACGAGTAGAAAAATTTTAAAGAATTATCTTAATAAGTACTGCCCAAATGTCGAAGTCTTAGGAGAAGCTACAAATGTAGAAGAAGCCTTAGTTTTAATTCGTAACACAGAACTTGATCTTGTATTCTTAGATGTAGAAATGCCTTATGGTAATGCGTTTGATTTATTAGACAAGGTTGGTGATATCAATTTTGAAACGGTTTTTGTAACTGCTTATAATCATTACGCAATTGATGCTTTAAATGCACATGCATCCTATTATTTGATGAAACCTATCTCTATAGATGAACTCATCAAAGCAGTAGATTATGTCACAGAGATTAGAACAAAAGAAGACGCATTACAAGACCAAGTCCTAGTTCCAAAAATGACTACTGTACATGGTAAAATCACAATCCCTCAACAAACAGGGTTTGAAGTCTTACAAACAGTAAATATAATGTATTGCAAAGCAGATGATAACTATACAGAAATTTATCTCAACAACAATAAAAAGAAACTCGTTAGTAAAACCTTAAAGTATTTTGAAGATGCGCTTACCGAAAGTGGTTTTGCGAGAGTTCATAAAAGTTATTTGGTAAATGTTAATGAAGTCACCAAATATATCAAAGGAAAAGGCGGAAGTGTTGTTTTAAGCAACGGTAAAGAGATTATGGTCTCAGCCTCTAAGAAATCAGATTTGTTGTCTTATTTCAAGTAATTAATCCTTTTCGAAAAAGTCCCGATAGCTATCGGGATCATAGTGCAGTAAACCAAAACAAAGTATAATCACAAAAGAATTTATATGCCAATCATAAAACCAGTAAAAGGAAACCATCCACAAATTTCAGAGGATTGTTACATAGCAGAAAACGCAACTATAGTTGGCGAAGTTTCAATAGGAAAACAATGTAGCATTTGGTTTAATGCAGTGATTCGAGGTGATGTGCATTTTATTAAAATAGGAGATAAGGTCAACATCCAAGATGGTGCAGTGATTCATGCGACTTATCAAAAATCACCCACAACTATTGGCAATAATGTCTCAATTGGTCACAATGCGATAGTTCACGGTTGCACGATTCATGACAATGTTCTTATTGGTATGGGAAGTATTATTATGGACGACTGTATCATAGAGAGCAACAGTATTATTGCAGCAGGAGCAGTAGTAACTAAAAATACAATTGTAGCGTCTGGCAGTATTTATGCAGGAATTCCAGCCAAGAAAGTAAAGGATATCAGTCAAGAATTAATTTCTGGTGAGATTAATCGTATTGCAGATAACTATGTGGAGTATTCTAGTTGGTTTAAGAACTAATACTTCGGTCCCGATAGTTATCGGGAGTATCACTCAAAAATCCAACCCTTCCACAGTAAACTTTTTATCTAAAATCTTCTTCAGGACAGTTATATTTCCGTTGGAATAAAAAATATTTTTCGTGTTTTGAGTCCTAATATTTAGGAATTCATGTTGCCTTAATACAGCTTTAGTTTGTTTCGCAACCGCTAAACCCGAATCTATAATTTTGACATGCTTAGGAAGCATCTCTAATAACAAGGGAATCAAATAAGGATAGTGCGTACAGCCTAAAACTAGATAGTCAATGTCTGCATTAAGCATAGGCTTTAGATATACCTTTAATAGTGATTTCATTTTGGCACTATTGGTTTCCCCTTCTTCAATTAATGGGACAATTCCTTCACCAATCTGTTCAATTACTTTAATACCATTAGTGTATAGATCTGTTGTGTTATGGAATAGTTCGCTACTCAAAGTACCTTTTGTTGCAAGAATACCAATGGCATTTGTTTGGGTATTAAGAGCAGCAGGCTTAATAGCGGGTTCAATACCAATAAACGGAACATTATAAGTTTCCCTGAGTATTTTTATGGCATTAGTTGTTGCAGTATTACACGCCACAACAATTAGTTTACAGTTCTTTTCTAAGAGTAACTCAGTGTTTTTAACACTTAGGGCAATAATCTCATCCCTTGACTTATTGCCATAAGGCGCATTTTTGCTGTCTGCCAAGTAGATTGTATTTTCATGAGGTAATAAAGCATTGATTTCTTTGAAAATGGATGTGCCTCCAATTCCAGAATCAAAAATGCCTATTGATTGTATACTCATTTAACAAAAATAAAAAAGCCACTCGTTTAAAAGTGGCTTCCTTGGAATTTATTTTAGAATCTTATTAGAATCCTAATTCTTTTTTTACATCTGCTAAAAGATCTTTACCGTCTGCAACTAGTACACCACCACCTTGGGTAGAGTCTAATACATATTGGAAACCTTGAGCTTTAGATACTTTTGTAATTGCATCTTTCGCTTTCTCAAAGATAGGTTTTAATAAAGCTGCTTCTTTTTTACCAAGATCTTCTTGAGCACCTGCTTGATACTCACGAATACTTTGCTCCATTTGTTGAACTTCTTGAGCACGTTTGTTATTCTCTTCTTCCGTCTTAGTCTCAACTTCGGCTCTGTACTGTGCTACTTTGTTTTGAAGCTCGGTAACCATAGTTTTGTAGTCTGCATCGTAAGTTTTAGATAGCTTTTCGATTTCTGCTTGAGCAGCTTTCATTGCTGGCATAGATTGAACTAGCTCAGTAGTGTTAATATGTGCAATTTTAACTTGTGCTGTTACAAGACTTGTTGTTCCAACAAATAGTATAGTTGCTAATAAAAGGGTTTTGAAATGTTTCATTTTTAAATTTGTTACGTGTTATAATTATTATTTTTAGTTATTGTCAGGTACGGAGTCATTTTCTTTTGCTTTCGCCTCTCGTTCTTCTTTTGCTTTTTTTCTATCTTCTATTATTTTCTTTTTTCGCTCGTCTAGTGCTTTTTTGCGTGCTTCGCGATCTTTTATTTTTTGCTGTTTCTTCTCTTCGGCTATTTGAGCTGGTGTTTTTGTTCCAGCGCTTACTTTAGCTGCGCTAGAGTCTTGTTTTTTAATAGCTTCACCTTTTTCTGCATTTGGTACTTTTTGACCACTTGCACTATCTCTTTTTGCTTTGGCTGCTGCTCTTTCGTCTAATATTTTTTGACGCTTTGTCGCTGCTGCTGATTTTAAAGAATCTCTTCTTTTTAATTGTGCTTCTTGACGTTTAGCAATTTCTGTCTCACGTGCAGATTTTTTATCTTCAATAGCTTGTTGACGTTCATCCAATTCAGCGTTTATAACTGGTACAACTTCTTCCTCTTCAGCTTCTTTACGTTCTGATCTTGATTTTGCCTGTGTTCGTTTAGATGATCTAGTAATACTTCTAATAACAAGCTCACTAAGATCAAATCGCTCTGCTGAATATAGCATCACGACATCTGCAGACTTATCAAAGATAAAATCATATTGTTTTCCGCCTGCAATTTCTTGAACCGCAGCAAAAATTTGATCTTGAATAGGTTGAATCAACTGTTTCTTTTGAATCATTAAATCTCCATTTGGTCCAAACCGTTTTTGTTGGTAATCTAATATTTCTGCTTCTTCAAAAGAGATATCCTCCAAACGCTCTTCGTATAACTCTTTAGTTAATAAAACACTTTCACTATTTAATTGTTTCTTTTTAGAATCAATTACTGTAAGGCGTTGTTCAATCTCAGTTTTCCATTGTTGAACTTTACTTTCTAATTGAGAATTCGCTTCTTGATACTCTGGAATATTTTCTAAAATATATTCTGTATCGATATACCCAATTCTAACTCCACGTTGTGCATTGGAAACAAAGCTCATTAGACTTATTATGGCCACTAAAAAAAGAACTTTACTTTTCATCTGTTTTATTTTATTAGTTATCAAATTACTATAAACTTTAAAACGACAGATTAAATTACGATTCTGTCAATTGTGTTTAGTTTTTCAAATTAACGAAATATATTTAGAAAAATTTTAACACACACATTAAATCGTCATATTGTTGTTATTATGCTCTACTGAAAATATCGTGCCAAAATTAAAATTGTTGTCCAATAATAAAGTGAATTTCTTGACCGTTCGCTTGAGTTTGGCCTGGTAATGGGTCAAATCCATAACCGAAATCAATACCTAATAATCCAAATGCTGGCATAAAGATTCTCAAACCTACACCTGCAGATCTATTAAGATTAAAAGGATTGAAATCTCTAAAATTGTCAAAAGAAGCACCAGCTTCAATGAAAGACAAAGCATAAATTTTAGCTTGAGCTCCTAAAGTAATTGGGTAACGCAACTCCATGGAGAATTTATTATAAATAGAACCACCATCTTGAGATGATAACGATTGGTTTGGATATCCACGAAGTTGAATGATTTCTCTACCATCTAGAGCGAAATTACCTAAACCATCACCTCCAAGAAAGAAGCGCTCAAATGGTATAACACCTCGGTCTTGATTATAAGCTCCTAAGAAACCAAATTCAAAACCAGTTTTAATGACAAGATCATCCCATATTCTAGTATACCAATCTCCTTTTAATTTTACTTTGTAAAACTCTAACCAATTAAAACGTTCTTGATCAATTTCTCCAATTCTAACTAGATCATCTGGATTAGTTTGGTCAAGTGCATCACGTTCTTCTTTTAAAGCTCCATAATCAACATCATTAAATAGCGAATACGGTAAGGATAGTTTACCTGTAATAGCAAAACTAGATCCTCCGGTTGGGTATATTGGATCTACAGATAAGTTGTTTCTGGATAATCCAATAGTATATGATAAGTTGTTGGAATATCCATCTCCAAATGTAAAAAGACCAGTATTATAATTTTTTAAATTATAATGTTGATATGCTACTGCTTGTGATAATGTGAAATAATCATCAGGTACTTTTAGACGCTTAGCAATACCAACAGAAGCTCCTGTGATATTAAATCGTCTGTCTTTATCAGCATCTCTTGTTATAGGGTCAAACAAAAACTGTCTAGTATGTGAAATAGAAGTGGATAATTGTACAGGACGTTTACCTCCTAACCATGGTTCAGAAAAAGAGAAACTATAGGTTTGAAAAAATCGAGATGCCTGCAAACGCAATGCTAAACTTTGGCCATCACCAGATGGAATTGGCTTATATGCTTCTTTATTAAAAAGATCTTTAATCGCAAAGTTGTTAAATGACAAACCTAGGGTTCCAATAAAACCTCCACCACCATAACCACCTTGCAGTTCTATTTGGCTCGATCCACGCTCTACTACTTGATAATCAATATCTACAGTACCATCCTGAGTATTGAAATTTTTCATATTAGGTGTTAATTGTTGTGCATCAAAGAATCCTAGTTGTCCAAGCTCTCTAATAGTTCTAATAACATCACTTTTACGATAAAGTGTTCCTGGTTTTGTTCTTAGTTCTCTGTAGACAACATGGTCATTTGTTTTATCGTTACCAGAAACAGATACATTATTAAAATATGCTGGTTTTCCTTCGGAAATTCTAATCTCCATGTCAATAACATTACCATCAGCACTTGTCTCTACAGGATTTATAGTAGAGAATAAATAACCATTATCTTGATAAAGGTTGGTAATATCCACTGCGTCAGGTTTAGTGTCATCTGCAATACGTTTACGCAACTCCACACCATTGTAGGTAGCGCCTTGATTAATTTTTAATACTGACTGTAATACTTGATCAGAAAAAACTGCATTACCAACAAATTTAATTTTACCAAATTTATATTGTTCACCTTCTTCTACGTTAACAAATAAGCTTATTGTTTTGTCGTCTTGGTAAACAATAGAATCTCCCGTAACTCTGGCATCACGATATCCATTTTCTTTATAGGTATCAATCAAACTTATTAAATCTTCTTTGTATTCGTCTTTTATGTATTTTGAGCGTTTTAAAATACGTATTGGATTTTTTTGTTTGGTGTTTTTCATAGATTTCCTGAGTTGCTTATCAGAAATCTTATCATTACCATTAAAACTAATCTTATCAATTTTCACTTTTTGTCCTCTATCGATGAAAACAAGCATATCTACTCTTGCCTTTTCGATTGAGTCACCCGTAACTTCTTTTGTCGTTACTGTTGTTTTTGCATTAAGAAAACCCTGTTTTTTATATTTATTTGAAATATAGTTACGCGAGGTAGTTACTAAGTTTTCAGTTACTTTGACACCTTTCGAGAGGTTATTCTCAGTTAATAAGGCCTCAATTTTACCTTTTTTAATACCTTTAATTGTGACTTCGTTTAATTCTGGTAAGTCAACAAGATTAATTTCTAGGTAAGCCTTTTCTCCTTCTACTTTGGCTAAATAAACATCAATACTACTAAAAAGATTAGAGTCCCATAGTTTTTTAATGGCATTACTAATTTGTTCTCCAGGAATGGTGATTTTTTCTCCAATTTTTAATCTTGAAAATGAAATAACTGTTGATGGATTGAAGTTTGTACTACCCGTAACCGTAACCTCTTCTAGGTAGTAATCTTTTCCTTTATTAAAATCAGATTGCTGCGCTGTTACGACAAAGGATGTAATAAAAACTAATGTAATTAGTAGTGCCTTAATATATGTTTTCAAAAGTAAGTTGTTAGCTAAGTTGTTCACTTGTTTTTCCAAATCGTCGTTCTCTATTTTGATAATTAATCAAAGCTTCATAAAGGTCCTTTTTCTTAAAATCAGGCCAAAGAATGTCTGTAAAATATAATTCAGCATAAGCAATTTGCCATAACAAAAAGTTGCTTATCCTTTGTTCACCACTGGTTCGAATTAACAAATCAACATCAGGTAAATTTTGCGTGTAAAGATGCTTATTAATAATTGATTCGTCAATACTTTCCGCAGAAATTATATTATTTTTAACTTTAAGTGTTAATTCTCTAACAACGTTAACAATCTCCTCTCTTGAGCCATAGCTTAGAGCTAGAGTTAACGTCATATGTGTATTGTCTTTCGTTTTTTCAATAACTTCAAGTAGTTCTCTATGTGCTTTTTTTGGTAAGTCATTAAGGTTGCCAATAGCAGATAGCTTTATGTTATTGTCTTGAAGTGTTTTAATTTCTTTCTTTAAGGATTTAACTAAAAGTTTCATTAGTGTTTGTACTTCTAGTTTTGGTCGTTTCCAGTTTTCTGTAGAAAAGGCATATAACGTTAAGTTTTTAATCCCAATTTCGGCACTCGCTTCAACAACATCTCTAACAGATTTTGTTCCGCTTTCATGACCAATTACTCTGAGTAAGCCTTGTTGTTTTGCCCAACGTCCATTGCCATCCATTATAATAGCAACATGTTGGGGTAATCTCTTACGTTCTATTTGATCTTTCAAATCCATTTAAAAATTGCAATAACATGGTCGTTGACCAAATGTGTAAGTTAACGTAAAACCTGTAAATACATACCAGTCATTACTGTTTGTGTTTCCAAAACTAAAAAACTCTCTGAATGCATCATCAGGAACGCTACCATCTAATTCATCAGAAAATGTATATCGGGCACCAACTTCAAATCCTAAAATAAAGTGATTAGTTATATTTGATTTTATTCCTAAAACCATTGGTATGCCAAAAGCCCAACTATTTGTTCCTTCTGCAGTGTATTGTCCAGTAGAGTCAAAAAAGTAGTTGTCATGATTGGCAACAGAAATTCCAGAATATAAATAGGGTACAACTTTAATACCACTTGTATGTAAGTCGAAATCCCAAAATGTGTACTCCATACCTGCCGATATTTCAAACAAATTACTATCAAAAGAATAGTTTCTTGCTTGTCGCCTAGGATCATCAGACTTGTTGTCAAAGCCTTCTAAGTCAGAGTAAATTAAAGAAACCCTCCATGAATGTCTAGGGCTTCTATTCCATTTCAATATAACACCTAATGCAGGTGCGTTAGGTGCAATATAGGTTGTAGAACCAATGTCACCAATAAAATTGCTTCCACCACCAAACACACCAACCTCGTATATTTGAGAGTGGCTCGTCTGGGTAAAAAGTATACCCAATAAAAATAAGATTAAATACCTCATAGATTTTTAAAAGTTTGCAAATATAATAATTCTGAATTGCCTTTGGTAATATGAGGCAAATAGTCTTACTAAAAACAGAATATATAAGGTTTTATTGCTTACTAATTAATTTCGTTTGTCCTCGCCCCAAAGCATTTTTTGTCTTAAGGTGTCTATAAAACTCTCATCAAGGAGCTCTACCATTTTTATTTTAAAATTTGCTTTTTTGATTGTGATTAGTGTTGCATTAGATAATGTAACTATTCTTGAGTCTAATGACATCAGGTGTTGATCTTCACGACCATCAACTTTTAATTGTATTATGGTGTCGTCAGGAATAACTAAAGGTCTTGCGTTTAAATTATGAGGCGCAATAGGTGTTAATACGAAACTAGTAGCCTCTGGCGTGATTACAGGTCCGCCACAACTTAAAGAGTACCCTGTAGATCCAGTTGGAGTAGACGCTATAAGTCCGTCAGCCCAATACGATGTCAAATACTCATTATTAAGATGCGTTTCTACAGTAATCATTGAGGTTGTATTCTTTCTGCTTACCGCAATCTCATTAAGTGCAAAATTAGTTTCTTTTAAAGCTTCATTTTTGGGATTGGTCTCGACGCTAAGTAATGTTCGTTCAGATGTTTTATAGTTACCATTCAATATCTGTTCAATAGCAGTTTCTATTTCGTCTGTTTGAATGGTAGCTAAAAAACCTAACCTTCCAGTGTTAATTCCAACAATTGGAATAGAAAAATCTCTCACATACGTGATCGCTCTTAAAATTGTACCATCTCCACCAACACTAATTAGAAGATCAAAGCTTTCATTTAATTCTGAAAACGTTTTAATCGAATCTATTTTTTTTACTTCGGAAATGAGCTGCTCGTAAAATTTAGCCTCGATATGAATGTCTACATTATTTTTCTGAAGAACACCAATCAGCTCATCAAAAGCTTCTGAAGATTTTTCGGGATAATACAAACTGTAAACTGCTACCTTCATAATTATATGTCTAAATATTTTTTAAGGTAATCAGATCTTTCTTTTAAGTTCTCGATATACGTGTCTTCTTCATGACCTGCAATAATATTGTAGCTATAGCGTCTAAAAGTTTGCGCGACATCATTAATGCCTGAGTTGCCAATTTTAATTGTAATTTGAATTAGATCATTATCCATTTTAGAAACAAAAGCGCCTAATATTTTGGCATCATTGGACTCTACAATCTGACTTATTTCACTAAACGAATAATCTTGTATTCCTTTTTCAACGATTAATATACCACCAGGTTCAGCAAAAAAAGGTGTTTCATTAAATAGACCTACGATATCACCAAGCTCATAGTAACCTAAATAATTGTTGTTCTTATCAAGAACAGGCATAATATTACATGAGTTTTGAGCAAAATTTTCTAGTACATCGAGCCAATTAGTTTCTGGTCGCACAAAAAAGCCTTCTATAGAGTAATTACAATCGGCGATAATTTTTTGAGATTCAAAGCAATGTGCATCATTTTCTGAAATACAGCCTTGATACACTCCATCTCTTTTCAGAGGAATATGAGAGTAAGTCAACTCATTAAATAAGAGTTGAGCATCGCTTACCTTCTCATTAATATTAAGCGGTTTTATATCGTTTATGATGTATTCTTGTAATGGCATAAAAGTCTAATTATTCAATTCAAAATTAATTAAAATTAACCACAATTAAGCAGTACGGACTTTGTATTTTTGTGTTCGTAAAATATGATACAATGACAAAATTAAGCGTTAATATTAATAAGATTGCGACATTACGCAATTCTAGAGGTGGTGACACACCAAATGTTGTACAATTTGCAAAAGATGTACAGCGTTTTGGAGCACAAGGTGTAACCATTCATCCTAGACCAGATGAGCGACATATTCGTTATCAAGATACACGAGATTTAAAACCAGAAGTGTATACCGAGTTTAACGTTGAGGGAAACCCTATTAAATCGTTTATGGATTTGGTTTTAGAAGTCAAACCAACACAAGTTACTTTGGTGCCAGATGCTGTTGATGCGTTGACATCAAATGCAGGTTGGGATACGATTAAGCATAAGCGTTTTTTAACTGAGGTAATTCAAGAGTTTAATTCCCACGGAATACGAACGTCTATATTTGTAGATCCGGTCCTTGAAATGATAGAAGGTGCAAAAATCACAGGCGCAGATCGTATTGAGCTTTACACCGAAAGTTTTGCTCATCAATACAGTCTAGGAAACAAAAGTGCCATTGAGCCTTTCACAAAAGCAGCAGAATTATCAAGCGAGGTAGGATTGGGCGTAAATGCAGGTCATGATTTATCACTAGATAACATCAAGTTTTTCAAAGAAAACATTCCTGGATTATTAGAGGTCTCTATTGGTCATGCTTTAATTGCAGAGAGCTTATATTTAGGTATTGAAAATGTGGTGCAGATGTACCTTCAAAGACTTAAATAAATTGACATTGTCATTTCGAATACTATTGAGAAATCTCAATATTAGATCATAATTAAAATATGAAACTACACTCTAAAATCATAGGACAAGGTAAACCGTTTATTATCCTACATGGATTCCTAGGCATGAGCGACAATTGGAAGACCCTAGGAAATAAATTCAGTGAAGCGGGATTTGAAGTTCATCTCGTCGATCAACGAAACCATGGCAGAAGTTTTCACCATAATGATTTTAGTTATGAAGTCTTAGCAGAGGATTTAAAAACCTACTGTGAGGACCATAATTTAGAAGATATTATACTATTAGGTCATTCTATGGGTGGAAAAACAGCGATGCTTTTCGCTACTGAATATCCAGAACTCGTTTCTAAATTATTGGTAGCAGATATCAGTCCGCGTTTTTACCCAGTTCATCATGATGCTATTTTAGACGGATTATCATCACTAGATTTTTCCGAAGTAAAAAGTAGAGGCGAAGCAGATAATCAATTATCAAAATACGTTCAAGAACCTGGAACTCGCATGTTTTTACTTAAAAACCTTTATTGGATAGAAAAAGGTCAACTTGCATTGCGTATTAATCTCGAGGTATTAAAAGAAAACGTATCTGAAGTTGGAGAAGCTTTACCCATCCATTCAAAATTTGAAAAGCCTACGTTATTTTTAAGAGGCGATAAAAGCGAATATGTCATGCCAACCGATGAAAAACTGATTAAGCAGCATTTTCAGCTTGCTGAAATAGAAACCATTAGTAATGCTGGTCACTGGCTGCATGCAGAAAATCCAGTTGATTTCTATGACGCTGTGATTAAATTTATTACTTTAACGGACTAATCAATTAAAACCTATTATCATGAATTTATTAATCAGACTTATAGTAACCGCAGGAATTGTAATGCTCTTAGCGCATTTTTTACCCAATGTCAACGTCACGGGTTTTGAAGCAGCATTAATTGTTGCAGTAGTATTAGCATTATTGAACTTTATAGTAAAACCTATTCTTGTTATTTTAACGATCCCAATTACGATTATGACTTTGGGATTATTCCTATTCGTGATCAACGCAGGTATCATTTTATTGGCAGATAAATTTATCGATGGTTTTGGCGTCAATGGCTTCTGGACTGCTTTACTATTTAGTATCTTATTATCCATCTCTCAATCTATTGCGTATTCTCTTTTGAAGGAGAAGAAAAA
>Ga0115008_10001545_pt1 | contig 18749 bp, 23 predicted proteins | sample FraStrMetagenome_FD_87164 | JGI IMG/M metagenome (GOLD analysis project Ga0115008, IMG submission 87164) | Marine eukaryotic phytoplankton communities from Arctic Ocean - Fram Strait ARC3M Metagenome | ecosystem: Environmental > Aquatic > Marine > Oceanic | place: Fram Strait | collected...
AACTACTTTTTCTTCCGTAGAAAGTTTCAGTTTGTAACCATGATTGTTGTCTTCCTCGGCGCTGCGAATGCTTTCGCTTCTTTTAACGCTGTAGTTGGATTCTATGGAGATGTTCTCAGAATGGCGATTATCACTGCCTGGTCTCAGATTTACTATCAGGTATTTTTTGTAGTCATGATCAGATTGTATCATTTTTTCAGGATAAATTTTCTGTCGTTGCGGGACTTAACCTTACCAGGTTTAACGCCACCAAACTTCCTTTCGTCTGGCTCGCGTTTTTCTCCTTTATCGACTACCCTCTTTCTATCGCCCCCATTTCTCCAGTTCCTCACATGCTCTTTGGAATCGTCGTCGGCTATCTTTACTCTTTCGCTGCATTCAGGTTTGTCATAATTTGATAATTATTGATTAAAAAGCGTGTTCAGGTTCGGTTTGGTGCCTCAAGAGCTCACTCGACGAAGAGAGCCGATTATTCACGAGCTTATTCATCCAGGCGAAATGTTCGTCTACATTGTAATCTCCATCCTCCAAGGCGGCAAAATGGTCTGAAACGGCTCTTATCTACGAAATAACTACTTTCCTCATTGTGCAATTCAATTGATTCTGATTTTTCTGTCACGTTAGTGTATTATGTAATAAATAGATAAACTGGAACGAAGGACAAATAACGAAGAGGGCATTTATTAGAACAATATGGCGTGGAATCTGAGGATGCAGTTAGCATTAACATTTCGGACTGACTTCGCAAGGATTGGTCGGATCCTCGGCAGAACACTCCATTATCTGACAGGAAACTGAGATATTTTTTCCGTAGCTTTTGGTAAACGAAAACGCTTTGAAGGCGAATCTAACTTCCTCTACATCTGGAATCGCAAGCTGCGCGTTAACTTCTTCATTGGGGCATTGGTTCTCGATGAAGAAGTATTCTTGACCAGATTCTGTTTCCACAACCGCGCATGACTACAAAAATATAAATGGGTATGGTAACTCTACCACTCAGGGTTAAGACGTCTATCCCCCAGTCACCGTTGATGATTAAAGGAAATATTTTCAAATCATTTCCATAAAATTGTACGACAGTTCTCGAGTAGCATACAGTGGTTACCCAAATTCCCGGCACTTTTTTCAAAAAGGGGGGACTTGGGTAACCACTGTATTTATATTTAAGCGATTCTGATTTCGAGAGCCCTACTTATGACGGTGTCTAAGACTTATATAAAAAAAAACCCGGGGTTCTTGTTATTGACGTTTTTTTGGTGGAAAGCTACCCATAGTCCTACAGTATCCGCTAGATTCGGTTACCTGGATCGTGAAGTAAATTCCATCAATTGGATGAGCAGCACGCACAGAGCCGTAAATCATTTCGCCCATATTCATTCTGTTTTGTTGATCAGAAATAAAACATTTTAAAAACTATTCTGCTGATCAATCCGTGACTTAACTCTGTTTCCTCTGCGTATCGGTCATCTTCGAATATCTTCACTTCAGTCAAAAACTTGTTTGGCGATATTTGATCTTCTCCCAACGAGAACACACTCTTTCGGACACATTTTAATTTCGTTTGTCATTTTGAAAATTCCCTACTTTGAGTTGTATTCCTTGCGGAGTAGATCCATTAACTGCGGTGAAAAAGTTCGTGGCTTGTGCAGTTGCGTTGAAGAAGCAGTCGACCTGCGCTGCGATCCTCTTGTCAAGACGGATTCCGTTCAGTGGTGGTGGGGTGAAGATCACTTGATTCTAAAATAAGAGAAGATGACCGCTTTGAGCTTTTCTATATCTCTTACCGAGAACATGATACAATCGCCTTTATGAAAAGCCGTCGTTCCGCATTCATTAAGTTTCGTTGCAAGAATCGATTCTGTTCCATTCGCATTCAGCGTCGTTTCGCAGTTACCATCAATAAGTTGAACTTCATTATCGCCAATGACGCAATCACTCACTTAACATGTTGAACACAACATCAACATACATTTTCATACTCTTGATCGTTATGCCATCTGCTGCACAGACGACCTCCGTCTCTTGCGGACTCGGCGAGCAGTCCTTTCCATTCAAACCCAGCTCCCAGCAAGCTGGACATGAGCATTCGCCATTTGTGCAGCTGTGAGAGCAACCGCCGCGATGGCCATCCTGAACGATGATGAGCCGAATTCCGCCAGTTGTGAATTAAAATAAGCGACTATTAGACGGAAAGCGTAGTAAACGGAATTACGATTTGAGATGGAAAGCTTAGCCTTGAAAATGCCCTAGTAGGCTCTCATCTACGAATTTCCTATATTTTCAGGCAAATGTCAGGCTCACATCACCAGTTTTCCTCATTTCTCAGACGACTCATCTGGTTAGACGATCGCAAATCGTTACTTTTCCGTTATTTTTAGACGGTTAAAAAATGCTCATCAGGTGTGCGCCATTTGAATTTATTTAGATATTTTAGTCTACCTCACAATCCACGATTTCCACGCACAAATCAACGACATCATCATCCGCGAGACCGACTTGCGCAGTATGAAGTCGAAAGCCAGTGTCGCAAGTGCAGTAGAACGAACCGATTGTATCTGAGCATGTTGCAAAGTCTTGGCAAACGCTTTCTTGCTCGCATTCGTTGACGTTATCGCAAAATGTTCCGTTGCCAGCGTAGCCAGAGTTGCAATAGCAGTCGACAGAGCCAATCGTGTTACTGCAAAAAGCATTTGTGTCGCAGTAGTCAAGAGCGCATTCGTCGATATCAGTGCATTCTGTTTCTCCATCTCCTTCGTATCCAGAGTCACATGGGCAGTCGAAAGTACCAGGAAGGTTGACACAAGAAGCAAGAGCCACGCAGGGATCGTTTGTACATTCATCAATGTCTTATCAGGGCTCCAAATTATTAGAAAATATATACCAATTTCATTTCCATTCAATGTATTTATATTCAAACATGTCCAATTTTATTTATAATTTGTTTTATTAATATGAAGCCCTGGACAAAGCATACCATTCCATTGCCGAGAAACCCACTTGGACAGGCGCATTCAAAGCTCCCGATCGTATCCGTGCAAGTAGCGTACTGGTCACAGGGTGAGTTATTACACTCATTTACGTTTTGACACGTCAGTCCGTCGCCGGTGAATCCCTCTCCGCACGTGCACGTAAATGAGCCTTCATCGTTAGTACAGGTAGCCAGCTGATCACATGGGCTTGTTAGACACTCGTTTACGTCAGTGCAGACAGTTCCGTTACCAGAATAACCGGTTTTGCAAGTGCAAGAGAATGACCCATCATTATTGGCACAATCAGCAGCATCCGAGCAAGTATCGATTCCAGTAGCACACTCGTCAATGTCAACGCATGAAAAACCATCGACAATGTTTTCATAACCGCTGTCGCAGACGCAAAGATACAAACCCTCAGTGTCGACACATGTACCTTTTGCGTCACAAAAATGCGATTCCAAGCTGCACTCGTCGATATTTGTGCAGTTGGCTCCATCACCTGTGTATCCAGCATGACAAGAGCACGAGAAAGAACCGATGGAATTTGAACAATTTGCATTTTCGTGGCAATTGTCAAGATTGTCTTAGATACGGGGTCTGACTAGATCGCGGAAGTTAAGGATTTTATAGAATGAAGAGAACTTGACTTATGCTATCATATCCCTTGACAGAACACTCATCGATGTCTAGGCATGTCATTCCATCCCCAGAGTATCCGTCCTCGCAGGAGCAAGTGAAGCTGCCAACTAAGTCTTCGCACGTTGCATCAGCATGGCATGGGCTTGTAAGACACTCATCGATGTTCGTGCAGCTTTTTCCATCGCCGGAAAATCCATCGTCACAGACGCAAGTGAAGCTGCCAATTGTATCTGTGCACAATCCTCCGATAGGATCGCAAGGAGGAATCTCTGATTCATTAGAAAACGGCTTTGAATGTTAAATTTACCTGTACACTCGTCCAGATTCTCACAGAATGTTCCATTGCCATTCCATCCAGCAATACAGTCGCAGACATATCCACCGAGAATATCTGTACAGTTAGCATTGACATCGCAATCATCTGTTTCCAGAGCACACTCGTCGATATCGCTGCAAGTGATGCCATCGCCAATGAATCCTGGGAGGCAGGCACACGTGAAACTGCCGTATGTATTCGTACTTTATAAAAGTTTTTAAACATATTTCAAGAAAAAAGACTATCTTATGATTCTTAAAAACTCGTTCTCAAATCGCATGAGGATGACACGGGTCACTCAAACACTCGTCATCGTCCTTGCAGTATCCCTCGTCATAATCGACTGTAAGCGTCCAGTTGTACTGTGTTCCTGTGGGGCAATTCAAATGTGGACACGCGCTGACAGGCACACAGGCCGAGCTAAAGTCCCGGCTTAGCTGAACTTTTGCCTCGTCGCAGAGACAGCCTGGCTCGCAGGCGACTGAAAGCTCCGAGCAGTATTCTTCAAGTCCCTCCGCTTCTGATTCACAGGAACTACGACACGAGTACGCACCACATACGTCTTTGCCACGGAATTAACGTTTAAGTCCTGGATTTTCAAACAGGAGTTCGAATAAATATATTTTCCATTCCTTTTTTCTGATAGAAACCACATTCCATTACTGCGAAAGACAAATCAAACGATTCTATTATATCATCGTATTCTGTCGTGTCTTCGTAGTTTAGCGATCTACCTTCAGCTGCAAGTGCTGAATCTAGATCAGCGGTGGTTAGCGTTGCATCAGGCTCGATGACGATCTCGATAACAAGATGCAGGATTGCATAGAAGCCATCAGATCTAATGTCAATGCTGGAAGCATGTCCGCCTTCGGCGACGAAAATGTTAATCTGGTCCGTATCGATCAGATTAGCCGGGTAGAAGCTATTTTTATAATCTTCCTCCACTGTGAGCTCAGCGATCATTCCTTGTGGCTGCTGGGACCCGAAAATAATTCTTGTCTCGTGCTTTTCCGCAGCAAGGATTGTTTCCTTACAGGTAGTATTGTATATTCTATACCCGTCATTGCACTCACATCTGTATCCGGCTTGCGAATACTCATCTACGACACAAGTTTCCGAAATGCCACAGCTTACACCAGTACATGCAGTTGTCTGGAGAAGAACTCTCTCATCAGATGTTCTTTTTGTAAGTTACGAATCCGAATACGGTATTTTATAAATAAATCTTCTCAAATATCGGTACTCTTCCTTGTTTTCAATTTTTTTTCATTTTTTGTCCATTTATTTTGCCATGTTTTTTTAGCTTTCCACTTCTGTGCATCTACTCTATTCTCTAAGCTAAGGAAAATGAATAAAAGAAATAATTTTGTCCGCATATCGCCGACTAAAATTTTATAATAATAAGGGCGGAAAATATCTAAAAGCGTGCGAGCGGTTTTGATAAGATCGACGAGAAACTATCATATTTAACGTTTTAATTTCGTAAAAATCAAGAAAAGACAACAATATTTTCAGTTTGAAAGTTTGTATTTAGACAGAAGGTGATTTAGAAGATCATTTTAATATCTAATAAGATGATGCCTTATCATAAAAGCTTGAAGATGTCGACGTCTTCTCATTTTTTCTTGGAGTTTTTCCTCTGTCATATGATTTTTTGACGGATGGGAAGGTCTTACGGTGCTTTCGCAGTTGAAAATGCAAAAGGCGGAGCTGCATGTGAAGAGGACTGAGAGTAGAAGAATGAATTTCATTTTTGAAGCTTCTTGTATTGTATTGAATACGTTATTAATATGTTTTTAGAGGTTTTTTCACTTATATGCGATAACATGAAGCACTGATTTACAAGCGGATGTAGGCGCTAGAGACGTACGGTGACGCTGAATGTCAGATTCGAGAACAGTTAAAAAATAAAAACATGTAACCATACCATATATAATATACCATATTTTTTGCAAATGTTTTGAGAGTTTATTTTTTCTTGGACTGGCCAGGACCAAGAAACCATTTTTAGTGACTCCCAAATAAAGCTTACTTATACGACGTGTCTTCCTGAGATAAAGAATATTGATGTGTCTGAGAGTCAAACGTATTCAAAGAATGGAAACTGATTGATTCTTTTCGGAAATTTTTGACTTATGGACTTGATCATGATAACCAGTTTTAACTAGTTTCTTTTACAAAAGTAACTGTCGTTAAAATGTCATATGGAAACTAATTTATGATGACTGACATCCTGTCCGTCATAATCTTTCTTGATGAAGCATTGAATGCAGCATTGCACACGTTGATGGGCCTGAAAGAGTTTGACAGTGGAAAAAATACTTTCGTCGATTATGTTTTTTATTCAATATCAAAAAATGAATCTGGAAATAACTGATCAGCACATAGAAAAAGTGATGCAGAATCGCAATCGACCGTTTCCCAACCGGTTTGTATTGACGATTCCACTTGCCAATCCGTTTTTTCTGAGAAGTGTCGTGATTTTCGACTTGCCATTTGCACACAGCGCTGGTTTTTTGGCTCATCTGGGAGCCAATTCGTAAACGTTGGATACAGCCTTTTCAGGTTTTGTAAAATTATAGAGAAAAAGAGGAATTTAAAGTGAATTTTATGCATAAAAACCTTCCCATATTTGAACTCAAAGTTTGTGCCAAATCTGTAGAGATCAAATAATATCGGTTTGTCGACCAAAATGGAGAGTTTCGAAAGGAAGAGGTTTTTTGCTTTTGTATCAGGCTGGAAAAGCGTCATTTTCCGAGACTCGCAGAATCGATATGCATCACTCAGTCTTTTTAAGCTCTGCAAAAACAAACAACGGCGATTGGTATTACTTGCAGGGTTTAAAGAACGCCAAATTTTCCCGTAGCAAAGTGGCGGAGCGAACTGGACCGCTCAAACAGGTATTTAAACGCTTCAACGCTGTAAATCTAATCTGTAGTCAGAGCTTTTCCTGAGAGTGTTCGATCTATCATTTATCCGCGGAATTAAAATTGTGTCTGTTCTAGGATGAGTCACGTTACGAAATAAAAATTATAATTTTATCTATTCGAATCATTTGGAAACCACCCCAATCTGTAAAAACACACGAATTGGTTCTCCATGCAGGTCGTGGGTAGCTCCAGGAAGTTTCCACTCCCTTCGAATTCATTTTTATTTTCTCCAAAGATGTCAACATCAACGTCATCGAAGACCATTTCGCAGGACTTCTCGGTGCTAAGAAAAAAATAATTTATTTATCCTCTTCCATGATTTCAAATAGATAGGGTAAATTTTATAATTTATGAATCATAAGATAACTCGAGAAAATAGACAAAATAATTTATTTTGTTCTCTTTCATGATTACAAAAATCACGTTAATCTTCTCATAATTGATTTATGCGAAATTTTCAGACTTACGATGATTTGAAATCTTCAGCTTTCCATAAAAACGCATTTGTGAGCCTCTTCTTTTGAGAGAATATCTTCTTTTCCGAGCTTAATGCTAAGGTCATATTTGTTGACTCACAGAGAGACCTTGCTTCAAATCCCGTGCGACGTCTTCGAAGGAATCTGAATTTGTAATTCAGAATTTGTAATCTGATTTTGTTCTCTAAATTTGTAATTCAGAATTTCCAATTCAAATTTGAATTCACAGTTGTTAAAAAGATTTTTATCATGAATTAGCATACAAATTAGATTTTTCAGCAATAAAATTAAGTAAAATTATTATGTATGGTATTAATACGTAAAACGGTATTATTCTTTTTGTCACAAAAATTTTGTGAGTTTATCCGTGAATTTTTTGGTCTCTCAGCGTTATTAATAAAAAAAATTCCACTGAAAGATCAAAAAAAATACGCAAATGTTGGGGAAAAGCGATCATTACCTGTACAAAAACGGCGTTAGGTACTGCTCATTGACGTGAATCATGAGCTGCGGCAAATGACGCAAATCTTTCTCAGTTTCGTCAATCTCTCTCAGACTCTGAGCTTTGTATTCAACCTTCTTTGGTCTTTCATAGTTCTGCTTGAGAAAATCCATCGTCGAGGATAAGTCCGATCCAAACAATTCCGCGGCGTCCTCCAGCTCGCTCAACTCGCTCTCCAGCACTTGAACTTTATCGATAAATTCTTGTTGAACGCACGCTTCTCCAAAATCTCTCGTTAAAATCATAAGTTGAGCAAAAACCGCGAAGTTTTTCATTTTTAAGTTGGAAAATTTAAAAAGCCTATTCAAAGGTTCATATTCAGCCGAAAAGAAAATCCATATTTTCCAGGCCACTTGGCACAGTATGATGCCTGTATTTAGGGCTGTTGTTTCGACTTAGGGGGGATGATTATTGATCAATCTTAGCACCAGTCAGGAAATTGGTGACCTACTACTGACACCTAGAGGTCACGGTGTCGCTAAAATTACAGATCACGCTTTTGATCTTTTAAATAAATTGCGTAAAGTTGCGTTTCTTATATCTTTTGATCAATCAATATTTTAAATATTTATGACAAGGCAAGTTTTACATAGTCATACTTTTATTTGAGGGGCCAATAAAATTTTCTTGAAAATAAAACATAATTTTGCAATAAAACGCGCTCAGGGATGAACACCCTTTAAAGCAAAAGTGAAGTTAATATTTATTCAATCCTAAAATGACAAAATATCTAAGTCTCTTTTTGTCAGTGTAAGAGTAAAGTTTTCGATTTACCGACTGAGAGTATATTTTAGTTTCTTCATTGCAGTGCCGTCGTTGATCTTCAGCGGCGTTGCATTGTTTAGTCGACTGATAAACATCAATCTGAGGAATCGTACGGAAGAAATAAGGAACAGGGTTGAAGATCCGCTTAACATTTTTCGGAGCTGAGAATTAACAAGTTGGAGAATAACAGCGGTTTCAGAGCGGCCTTTTTGCTCCTCTTAAATTATTGATCTTGAAGCCTGGAAAGTTATGAAGATCCAATTAAACCGGGAATCATGGAATATAGAAATAAATTAACAACTACTTCTTTGAATCAATCAATTGTAATATCTTCCTTTGTTTACGAAAACAAAAGTAAGAACGTTGTCAGCATCATTAAAATCTATTCTGGCTTCTAGTTATCAACGGAACAATGTCCTGGGGAGCCATACTAAAAGAAGAAGCCATTGAATTCTGCGCAAGTCATAATCTCAGTCTCCCTGATCGCAGAATCTACCTTATTGGAATGCCGACTGGCTACGGCGGACAGAACGTATTTCTTTCTACAGAATTCACCTTTCCAGAAATTACCGTCGACGAGGAATCGCCGATCAAAGAAGACGTGATAAAGATTTTGAAGAGCTTCAAAAATGATAAAACAGATGTTCATGTGTTGAAGTAAGATTTTGACTTTGAAAAAAACGTAATTTTTTCAGTTTTTCATTGATGAAAAGGAGGAATATGCTCTCAACATATAAAGAAACATGCGCGCTTGCACACTATGTGAACAGAAAAAATCATAGAAATATGCCTCGAAGGGTGAAAATTTAAAAATTGCTAAACAAAACTAAAAATTATGTCAGTATGTCTGCAAGGACGACCAATTTGATGAGCTTGGAAGAATGAAAATAAAAAGAACAAGAGATCCGAAATGCGAAGCTCTTCAGGAACAGTCTCAGACCTTTAAAATTTCATATTTTTTCTCTGAAAAAGAATTCTCGGTTTTTCACTCCTTCAAAGCTTGATAGTAAAATCATAGAAGAGTTCAGTCTTTTCAACGAATCTTCTGTCGACGTCACATACGTCTATTGGGAAGAAAATGGGCTCCCACGCGTAATTACCCCAGATTTCTACCTTGGAGATGTTGAAACATACGATTCTAGTGTTTCAGGAATTCCATATTGTGAAAGCCATCCTATAAGTACCATAATAATTTTTTCATTCTTTTAACCAGAATTCGAAGAGCCTGAAAATATGATAATGACAATAAGTGGACTTCTCGCCATGCCTTCTAGATACAGGTACTTAGTCATTTTTTTACTATCGCGAGATGAACAATTTAATACAGGGCGAGAGCGACTTGCTTCCCAAAAGAATACATTGCATCGCTAAAGACTCGTAAATAAACTCGTCGTTGGTTTAATGATCGTCTGACCTCCTTCTGCGAAAATTTATTTGACAAATAAACGTTCAAATTCCATCTTGCTGTTTGATTAATTCGATTGTGAGATTTACTCGAGTTCACTATTTAATTAAAAAATGAGAAATCGTTCCGTTTCGAACCTGCTCGATGAGTGTTTGAACTTCAATGACACCATGACATTGCACCACCATTACGTAATAATAACCATGGTGCGCCGGTGAAGTGCAAGATAAAAGCGCGTCCGCGATCAATCAGCATCAACTCTGCTTTTCAATCAAGGTGAACATCAAGAAGATCGCAAAGAGGTCAAAGTATTAAAAATAAAAGAAAGGAAAACGTCACGCGATTCTTTTTCGCCCGAGCCACGATAAAAGCTTGAGAACGCGTTTATTGAACGCTCAGGAATCCACATCATACAGAGATCTTGGCGTACCCTCGAGCAGTTTATAGAGACGTCTAAAAAGAATAAAAAAAGTCTAAGTTGACACCCGAGTCCGATCGCCGCCGGTTATTTGCTCGTGGCGTTGTGGTGGTTGTCGGAAATTCCCCGAAATTTTCAAAGTTGAGGGATGAAAAGTATCGAGCTTTTTCTGGTATTCGGAAGAGGAGCGGCAGAAGGACTGAAATACTCAGTTTTTGAAGAAATCGAAAGAATAGAGAATGCGGTGAAACAGAGTTTGGTGGAATATGATAATTTGGAGATTGTCAGAGAAGATTTCTGCCAAAAATGTACGTAAAATTTAAATTTTTTTTTATCAATTTATTATTGAATAACAAATTGTTTACGCTTTTTTGAATTCATTTAGATGGAAATCATTGTAAAAACACGACAGAAAATGGTTTGTGCAAGAATTTTGCAAATGGATACGTATGTGGTTGTCAACCAGGCTTTGTGAAAGACTTTCGCTCCTCTTATCACCTTTGTAAAGGTAAATTCCAATCACGTGATTAGAACAACTCATCAACCCTTCTTAGATATCAACGAATGTACGATGAAATCACATGATTGTCTTAGAAGTCAGGATTGTTTTAACACAGAAGGAAGTTATAAATGCATTGAGAAGAAGATTTCGTTCAATGAAAAGCTTGTAAATTTTTTCTTTTGGATATTTTCTGAATAAAGATTTTTTTAACTTGACGCGAAAAATCGATTTGTGATCATGTTCATTGAAATCAGCCGCAAGAACAAAACTCCCGTTGCCCGTTGATAATTAGCTTGATTTATTTTGGAACAGTCACGGACTCTTCAAAAGCAGGCTCTTGTATGTAGCGAGATATTCAGCATCTTCCCATGGTTTGTAGTCTGCACTTGCAGGACGCTCCAGCTCGAACGCAAAGATCTCTCCTGGCGCAAGATTCTGAGATTCTTCTGCGTACTGGCCACGAGATTTCTTGCACTGGGTTTTATGCCCCGCTGCGGAGTACAACGTTATAAAAAAAGGGAAAAATAAAGCTTTCATTTGATAGTCAACGAAAATCAACTGGCTTTCTTTTCAAAGTAGTTTGCTGAATGTCAAGGATGCGGTATTATTTTGTCAATTTTAAATAAGAATCGCGGTTAAATTTGTAATTCCATTTCTATCGACCGAGAAAAGTATGATTCATTCTTTGACAGGCAGACTTGGTTTATATTAATTTTTTGAATTACAAAATTGAATAAATTTTATCAGAAATTGTCAAGCTCAAAATTACCATTTTTGTCTAATGTATTCGAAGAAAATAATACATTGTACATCATTATTTCCATTAAAGGAAATGACATAAAAACTGAAATTTATGGATTATAAGAAAATAAAAATGATAACACAATGATTTATTTAGAGAGTCCTTATAAGTCATATCCAGGCACTAAAATTTTTCCAAGCATTATTTCCTCTCAGGGAAATGGTATAAAACATCAAATTTATGCGTCTCTAGGTATTGAATGATAGGTATACCAGGCAGTAAAGCCAATAATTTATTCAAATTGTCCTTAAAAGGTCAGTCTTAAAATTCGGTGACCCAAATATAAGTTCATTTCGGACAAGTTCTTGTTTTATGCAAAAATATTTCACAATTGCTTCATTGAAGAAAATCCTTAATCCGTCATCCATTCTTCTTAATATGCAAAATGGGCTTATCTGAGCCAGAGGAATATGCGCCAAACCTGAAGCGGAAACGATTAGTGCGGCGTTAACGAGAGCCACCTGTCCGCAGCAATGTCTGAACTGGCGCGAATAAATCAGCGCGAGCTGTCTTCCTGACTATCGTGAAATTTCTCAACCTAGCAGCGCCATCTAGCATAAAATCACCCGTGATTGATATATCTCATGAAAAGAAAAATCTTAAGCTTTGTTCGAAAAATTAAATCTTTAAAAGAGAGAGAATGAAAGTTTTAAGTCTCGTCAGCCTTGCTCAAGCAAAATCAGGTATAATTTTGAATAAATCAATTAAAAAATTCAACAGTTTCCAAACAAACGTAAATGAATATAAATATTCAAGGAATCGAGCGTATGGTTGACCCAAGAAGATACGACCAATTTGAAGCAATGGCAAAGATATTTGACGGGTATGGGATAAATCACCCTTTCAATCATTAACACGCTCCGTAGATCTTTCGACAAGCGCACTATTACGCGATATGGCTGCAATTGCCCGCACATTGGCGACCGACCACTTTCTGATCCAGGAAAAGGAGCTCCAGTAGATCCTCTGGATCGTGTTTGCCTCACATTCAAGGTAAATCCAGAAGTTCGGACGAAATAGAACAAGATTTAGCAATGCACAAAATGCGCGAAAGAGCGGTTCGGAGAAGAATGCATTTCAGAATTCAACCGATATTCTTACTCCGAGTTCAAAAACGGGTATTTCAACGATGTCCAGTGCAATGATGATCGAGGAAGCTGTCATCGAGGTATTCACCGCGCTATAGAAAAAGAGAGGCTAATTAAAGCTTTAAGCACTTTGTGAGTGTGATCGAATGTTTGCGCAAACTTTATCAGTCGTCGATAAGACAACGATTGAGACAGCTACATTTGGGTTCGCTTCTGACTTTGACGCTGATGCAATGTGTCGCTGGGGAGGAGGATCGACACAGCTGGACTGCTGCTGGGGAGGAGATACGCCCTTTGCACTTTATGCTCCAGAATACAGGTAAAAAATCATGCAAAGTCAGACATAAAATGCGTTGCAAAATAGACAATGTTGCGAGGATGGTTCGACGAAACCCTTCAGCCAACCGTGTAAAGCTTCAGTGTACTAGAATGAATACCGTACTGAATACCACTGTAACTGTAAATCATTTTATACACGTTCATGACCGGAATGAGGGAGCACGAGCTCTCCTAATCATTCTTTGAACATTTTTTTAATAAAAATTAATCGAAACATCAATGATTTATTTTACATTTTGATAATTTATTTGTTTTTTTGTGTAGTGTTTGCATGGCAGAAGATTTGGTGTTGTTAGACATATAAAATAATTATAATATATTTTTCGTGACTCTTTTCATTTTGAACTCGTAAATTGAAAGGAAGCGCCTGCTTTTTTGTGTGTATTTTTGCTAGACCAAAAAAGTATTTTGTTGTTAGTGAGAGAGCCCAGAAATCGGGCGGAATGGCTCATTAAAGAATGAATTAATGTAAATACTTGTGGTAGTAGTAAGATTGCATGCGTTTGATTTTTTCAAGTGACTCATCGTACAGGGATGTTTTTTTACAAAATACAAAAAGGAAACGAAGGGATAGGGGTCCTTATTGGTATCGCTGTGTTTAAAAAGAAGACTGTAGTTATATTGTTTCGAAGGCAAAATGTGATTTTATAAACTCGCGTTGTAGAGCGTGTTTCCGCAGGCTGTTGATTTCCGCGCTATTTGACGGACAGGGATGAAAAGTGACGGGCGAGCAGGATGCTTTATTTAGAAAAGACCTTTCTTCTGCTTTTGTTTCGTCTTCAAGAAGGGATAAGTAATTTTCTGTCGAGTTAATTTTCGTGAATTTGTTGTAAAAATTATGAAAAACCCATGCACGCCAATAGAACAAATTTTTATTAATCAGAAACGATTAATAAATGAAAGAATCAAACGGATTGGTTGAATAATCACTTTTCAAACAATCAAACTATCTACAGGTAGTGCTTGTTTTTAAAGAAATCACACAGGTACTGTACCGAAGTGAAGAAATAAGTGCGTAGAGGTCGAAATTTGGTCGAGTTTAGAAAAATTTTCTTTCTTTCTTGGGTTTTTGCTGCTAGAACGGGTTTCAAACGGGTTTTGTAAAGATTTTAAATCTATTCTATACTTTTTAGATCCGTATCTCACTGTTTTTAAGCCTAAAGCTGCTTTTTACTGCTAAAAATCTAACGATAAAAGTATTTTAAAATATGATCCCGTGCCGGAAGGCTCTTTTGCCGCTCTTCCCACTCGTCTCGCTCACGCTCAAACTCTCGTCTTCGCTGTTCCAGTTCGGCAAGATCAGTTTCGTACTTTTTCTTTTGCTTAAAAAATAGAGTAAGTTTCCGATACTGCAAATTGTTGTTACTTGTTCATGCTTGCGCATCAGCTCCTGCTCCGATTGTTTCAGTTTGCTTCGCTTCTCGCTAACTTTGGTGTCAAAAACGGTTTCCATTTCCTTCTCCATCTTTTTCATCTTCAAGCGATGCTCACTTGATCGGGATTTAATTTTTGACAGGAAGAAAAGCTTACCGTTTCTCCTCGTTCATCTGTTCGATTGGGCTCTTGGCAGATGGATTCTTGGGCATGACGCCGGCGAGCTTCTTTGCTCGGAAGTTTTCGTAGTGCACGCTCGATGTGACATCGATTAGATCCTTAAAAGTGGATAAATATGCAAAATAAGGAGTTGCGCAAGTTGTTATCGCTCTGTACCTGCATATGAGTTCGGATCAGCATATCGCGAAGGATCTTGAAGTCACAGTGCTCCTCGTTTTCCACCTCTGCGATTCCCTGAAAGCGATGATATTCCGCGCTAAAATGACGAACAAACCCAAGGATACTGACGCGCACGAATGCGCCGATCATTGATTTGCAGAACAACATTCGATCCAATGACGGCGAATGGAACACGCTGCTTGAGCTTCTTTTGAAGCCTGTTCTCTTCTTCATCGCTCACGTCGGGGAACTCGTAAATGTTGATGTTGTGCATTTGGATCTCGCGCAAGATCTCCTTTTTGAAATCGTGGCATTCGTCGGGCGTCATCGTGTCTGCCTTTGCGATTAGCGGCACGATATTCACCTTTATCATGTAATCAGTTGATAATAAAGCAGGCTCTATACCTTTTCGTGCAGTCGTCGCATAAACTCAATATCCAAAGGCTTGAGCCCGTGTCCGCTTGGCGCAATGAAGTAAAGGCAGACATGAACGCGTGTGTCGTGGATATGAACCGGTCGGTTAACTCGAGATTCTTGGTTCAGATAGTTATCGTACTGCTGGTCGATATAGCTTTGGATCGGATCCCAGCATTTGTCGTTATTAACCTTAAACCAGTCAGAAAAGTATCACATAAGCCACACGTACGTTATCACCAAAGCCAGGTGTATCAACGACAGTTAGATTGAGCTTGATTCCGTTTTCGGTAATACTCAACGCGGTTTTCTGAACTTCGAGGGTCTTTTTAACACGCTGAGAAGGACCAGGATACTCGTCGGAGTACACGTCAGTTAGAAAGAGCGAGTTGGTGAGTGTCGATTTGCCAAGCCCGGATTCACCGACAACCATTAGCGAGAACTCGAATCCATCTTTGACGGACTTGCGGTAAAGTTGGTTTGGCAGATTGGCAAAGCCTGAAAGCTTAATTAAAAGAGAGAATGCAAACGTCAGAATTCGTGAGTGGGTATTGGAAGTAGAAGCTACATCTACGACTCGTAGACTTGAGAGAATTAAAATCACCAAAGATAAAATAAAGGTGCACCGCTTTTAAAAAAACACCAGTTTTCGCCTGAATTGGAACCTGGCTTGACTGGTTTCTCGGGCAATCCTGTTGCCTCTCGGACAACCGGCGCGCCTGTGTGTGCGGAAGGGACCCTTTCGACCTCTGTAATGGAGTTCATTCTTTTGATGATGTCTCCCATCGGTGACTCTTCTGGCTTCGGTAAGATTGGTGCCTCAACAATAAGTGGTTGTGTTGGTTTTTGCGGTGTACGGGCTGGTATTGCAGGTGGAACAGGGGCTGCATCTGGCGTTGGGTTGATGACTTTGGGCTGAGGTGTTAGGTCGATGGTTCTCGTGATAGAAGAAGATTCTGGCATAGGCGCAAGTTCTTCATTTTCGACAACTGGTGTGGGTTTTTCTTGTATCGATGAAGACGTTGAGGAGTTTGAGGACTTCTTTGACTTTTTCTTTCTCTCTTTGCGCTCCGACTTTTTTCCCTTTGAATCATCAGATGAGTATTCACGCTGTTTCTTCGAGCTCTTCGGACTTTTCGGCGCCTTTTCTGGCTCCTTTTCGGGCTGGTCTATGCTTCCCGAAACAGGCGCGTCAAGTTTTTTGTCCGAGGTTTTCTCCGGCCGTGGCCGTGACTTTTTGAAAACGCCGCCGAAATGCGCGCTTAGGCTTTTTACTCCCGGTGATTTTCCTGATGTGGCGCCATCTAGTGAAAGAAACATGCGAATTAGATGAGTGCATTTTTTGATCAGTCACCCGGCATTAAAATGGCACCTGTTTTTAGTGAGTTAAACATGCGGTATTTTGTCAGTAGAGCGTGTTGAGTGGACCAACATCAATCTTTTGTCTGTCAAAAGATTGTTGGACAAATAGTACAAAAGTACAGTGAGTTGTTAATGGACGAGTCAAATCATCGATCATTTACGAAACGTCAGAACATCAAAAAGCCTTGATATATTTACCGACATAGTTAGTGGCCGCAGACGAGCCACTGCGACCCGATTCCTTGTTCTTTTTCATTGTGGAACTGTTTAAGAAGGTCAGTGACTGAAAATGGGCGACTGGATCGACCCCGACTGACCTCTGAAAAGGTCAAATGATAGCGATAAAATGCGCGTACAGCGAATCCATGAAGAATTTTAAGGTTTTTCGAACACGTAGTGTTTTAATACTGTAATGAAGAACAATGCAGGAGCAAACGTGGTAGTAAAAAGGCATGCATGAGTGAACCCTAACCGTACAAGAGGGAGGAAATTATCACACCAGAAAATAAAAAAAAAATGATTTCAAGCTCGGAAAATCCGGCGAAATCAACCAGAAATTAATGTAAATTTACAGAATTTTTGAATAATAAACACACCGTCATTCTATAAATCCACTTTCAAAAGAATCAAGCTTTTGAAAATGTAAGGTAAGTACTAACTGGAGCTTTTCGTTTTCTCTATTTTGTTGATCAACGATTTCACGCTGGACGAGGCGACAGACGATGAATCCTCCTCCATGCTTTTTCTTTTCTTCTGTCGATTTTTACAACTCGATGAATAATCCCGTCTGGATTATCTAAAATAGGCCGTTAGTTAAGAAATATACAAAAAAACTTGGAGCTTTTGGACTATCAAATTCTCAGTAAAAGGGTTCGCGAAATCGGCTTTCTTTTGTAAAATTGTAAAAAGGAAATGGATAAGATGAGTCAAGTGGTCGTTGTGTTTGGCGGAGTGATTTCGGGAAAAGGTCATTCATGGCATTCACGACCTGATTGATCCGTTAGCTAATGATCTCGCTGACCAAGTATTCCTCTAACATGTGCACTTATAATAAACAAATCATTTTGTAGCACTTTGTTAGTCGTAAAAATAGAAATTTTACACATTTTTGGAAAAAAATTGGCTTGTGAAAAACAGTTATAGAAGTTGCCGGGCAGCTGCATCGATCCAATTTATAATTTTTACATGCTCGCAGCTCAAGCCCTTCGAAGATAACTAAGTGGTGCATTGGTACATGGCAGCGAGATTAATTAGTTAAATGTTTGCACCAAAATATTTTGACAAGAAGGAAAAAATGAAGAGCTGGTGAAACGGAAAGCGCGCTCCTGAAAACGCATATTTTCTACAAAAAAAATTGGCAATCAAGTTGATGCATCATCTCGCAACAACAGGTTAAACACAGCAAAGCACTTTTTTAATCTTGAAAAGATAAAAGGCGCGGCGATTCGACGAAGCGCAAAATCGAAGGCACCACTTATTCCTTCTCGCAATAACAAAACAGTTTGTCTGCCCGTGTGTTGCCGCGGTCTCGTTGTTAAAAAAAAGGTTTAGCAACTAAAATGCAGGCAGAACAGGAAGCGATAACTGTAATCTAGCTTGAATCGTGAAAAGCTGGCGCGCTGCCAGCACTTTCATGCTTTAAATTCAAGCTAAACGCTTTAAAGTTCCACTTCCGAAATTCATATCCGGAAATACTTTCTGACACAGGCTTTTCTTTCAAATTTTTCTGCTATAATTTGAGCTGATAAATGAAAAAACGGATCTTTTTGCATAAAGAACATACTTTGAAAAAATAACTTAAATTTTGATGATTCCTAACATTTCTTTTTAGTCAAAATATGAAACGCTAGAATATTTAAAGTAACCGGATAAATATTTCATACAAGCTCAAACCTCTGAGAAGATCTCTTGTTATTGCTGTTTTCTTACACCTCTCTCAGCCGAAAAACGCCGCTCTTATCAAAAATCAAGGCTGGCGGGTCTTCTCCCACAGTCAAAAAAGCGCTTACTGTTCAATTATAATTAAGTAAAAAAACGTAAAAGAAACATGTTGCTCTAGTAGTATCGCTATATAGTGGCTAGTGGCTAGGGGCTACTAGTACGAGG
>Ga0115008_10001546_pt1 | contig 18742 bp, 12 predicted proteins | sample FraStrMetagenome_FD_87164 | JGI IMG/M metagenome (GOLD analysis project Ga0115008, IMG submission 87164) | Marine eukaryotic phytoplankton communities from Arctic Ocean - Fram Strait ARC3M Metagenome | ecosystem: Environmental > Aquatic > Marine > Oceanic | place: Fram Strait | collected...
AAAGCCTGTGCATAACTAGTTCGTAGTGTATTTTTTTGCGATAGCCTTAATCTTTTTGGAGTAAGCTGCAGGATTTCTCCTCCGTAACTCATATGCTTCACTTTGTGCAGGATCGCTCATATTTGGCTCGTCTAAAAGCTCTTGAATCCCAAGTGCGATTTGCTTGATCGTTATTGCCGGCCTCCAACCTTTACTTGGATTAATGATAGAAAGGCAAATCTTACCACTGCTATACACATTTGGATGAAAAAGAGGTGGATCAAAACGACACTCTGGTGGTGAACTTGGGTAATCTTCAGAGAATATGACTACGACTTTGTAAACTCCGCCTTCAAAATCAGTGCCTTTCTTACCGGGTATTCCCAGCTCCCACTGTTGTCAAATAGATATTAGAATGCACACTTGCGACTGAAGCGCAACTTTAACGTACCTTCATTAGATCTGATGATCCATCGGCTTTTGACACAGGTTTCGCTTTGAATCCAAAGGGGTGATCTTTCCTCCATGCCTTTCTCTCCTGTAAAAAACGCAGACGCTAAATCAAACATTATCCTGGATCCATCCACACCTCTCAAGAGAATATCACTCTTTATTATTCCTTCAAATGCGAAGGAGGTTCGTTGGCGAAGCCAGCCACAAATGCCACTTCAAAACTTACCTGCGAGAGCCTACCACGTGCAATACCGGACATGTTATTGAAATTTTTTCAAAGAAAAGGGATAGAGTTTGAGACCACGGAGATTAACATGTAACGAAATGCAACACAGATATGGATACAAATAAATGCATTTGTTCATGATAGATCTCTATTTTCTATTTCATATTTTCTAATTTCCGCAGAGAGTGAGTATGATCAGCTCAGTCTTGTGTCGTCTTAAGAACAACATTAGAGTTTGAATAGTTCAGCCTGAATACGCGCGCGCGACGAAAAAGAGAGAGAGAAAAGTAAATCATCGCAGCTGTCCTCGCGAATACTACCGGTAGGCGTCTACCGGTAGAACGTATACTTCAAAGGTACAATTCATGCACAGGCACATGCCGCAATACCAAGAGAGAGATAGAGAGAGATAGATAGATAGATAGATAGATAGATAGATAGATAGATAGAAAGAGGGATGCACAATGGAGTGAAGAATCACTAACATAAACAGAACACAACCTTAATTCTTGTTTTCTTTTGTCACACCCACTTCTTTCATAGTTCTTCAAAATTTAGAGAGATATCAAGTCGAATTTTCGTGATTGTTGCTTGATCGTGAACACAAGAATAGCCGATCAAGGCCTAACGAATTCTCAACAACATGGCATCAGTACCCGATGTAAAGCTAGTTATTTTGGGGGATAGCGGCGTTGGGGTAAGAATATTTTCTGAGAAAGTTTTAATAGAAATTACGAAATTCATGTTTATTTTTGTCATTCCCAGAAATCCAGCTTAATATACAGGTAAGATTATGATTTTTCTAAAGAGTTTGCATTCTCATCCTTTATTTTCAATCGTACATATCCTTCAGATTTCTACATGACGACTTTCTCCCGTTCTCAGAATCAACTATAGGCGCATCGTATATGTCAAAAGTCGTGGGTGGCGTCAACTTTAAAGTATGGGACACGGCTGGGCAAGAGAAATATAGGTCGCTCAGTCGAATGTATTATCGAGGGGCAGCAGCTGCAATCCTAGTATATGACCTAACTAACCCAGAAAGTTTCAAAGGGATGCAACGATGGTTCGAAGATCTATCTAGTAATGTTTCTTTGACTTCGTCAACTGGCGAAAGGAGTATGGTTTTGGCTATTTGTGGTAATAAAGAAGATCTCATTAGCAATGATAATCGTAAAATCGACGAGGAAAGCGCACGCCAGTATGCAATAGATATTGGCGCCTTTTACTTTGAGACGTCCGCAAAAGAAGACGTTAATGTAAATCAGCTTTTTATGGAAATTGCCAAGGAAATAACGATTTTGAAAAGTTCTTCAATAGCTGAAGATGTAATGAGCGAAGAGCCGCTGGTTAATGTACACAATGCGAATTTCTCCGAAAACAGAAATAGCTCTTGTTGCTGAATTTAAATAACATATTCTTTCTATGATTATCTTCAAGTTATGTATTGATTCGATTTTGGAATTATCACGACCGCTAAATATCCACAGTGAAATGCTCCTTTCTGCCGATAATAGAACCCCGTTCGCCACAATTACATCTTGACTGTTGTACCATATTTCACACATGTGAGAATTTGTATCTTGAAATTTCTATATTTGTCACACATCTATCTCGTCCATTGCGCTTTCCCAATTGGTGGAAACGTTTCAACTGTGATGTCACCGTAAGCGAAGGTCACGCAACTGAGCCGATACGATTCTGGATTCTCACGAAGTGTCGAGGCTTCATCCATCGACTTCCGATTTGTGTTAATGGAACCTTCAGAAATATCAACAATGCAAGTTCCGCACAGTTGCTTTCCTTTGCAATTAGTCCACCGGGTAAATGATTGGTAGACGTTTATACCTTCATCAGTGAGACATTGTCGGACGTTCGCCCCTTTCGCAGCCCTTATTCTTTTTGTCATCTTTGATGAGTTTTCGCCTTTTTCTATTACAGTTATGGTTATCATTTCATCATTTTCTGTGTTTGAGGTCGAAGAAGAATCATTTTCCTTGCAAGCTGCAATTAGCTCATCCTTTGTTCCTCTGAAAAACATTAAGTCAACTTCCTTAACTTTGTTGTCTATCCCGGCAAAAATCCCCATAACATTATCAAATGGAGCTCCAACGACATTCAAAGGTTCTGGAGTTTCCTGGTTCTCACCTGTCGGCACTGTTCGAATTTGGCAAATCTGATCACCTACTGAAACGACTCCGCTGTAATCTGCAGCAGAACCCGGCTCGATAGCCCTGACGTAAACGAATGAGAAACTCAAATCAGTACCCCATTCAATTCCAAGAGCTCGAGGAAGTCTCACTTCGTACAAATTAGGATTGGAAGATAAATCAATACCATCATTATTCGAGGTATTTTCTTGAGAATCGTCTGAAGTTAGATCGGATAAAAGACGAGAGTTTGTCGGCCTTCGCGCGAAATTATTTCTTTCTGATACGCAAAATCGTGCACCTCGATTTGCAAACGCTTGACATTGTACTGAAATAAAAGCTGCTAGAATAGTTATCGACAATCTTTGTGGAATCTTCATCTCTGAAAAGGGTCGCACGTTGAGTTGAAAGTTGAAAGTGGTCGGTTTAAATAACACGCAGAGTATCAAATAATAAAAATGGCAAGTGCGTGTTTTGTGTTGCCGGTCGCCGGTTATCGCATGGTATATTCTTAAACACATAACCTCTATTTCTAGATTAGCCACTACCAAATTGCTATATTCTATTGGATAACCGAAACATAGGACTCGAAATTTGCGGTGTTAACAAACTTGACAGTTTTGAATGAGCAGATGATAAAAGGTGTGCTCTATTTTAAGACTTATTTCGAAATCTGTTGATATAATGGAACGAACTAGCATCGTCACATGTCTTTAACTCACATGTCAAACAAATTTGGTTTGAATTCGAAACAGGTATTTGAGGAATGACCTTTCGATAAAGATCAGAGCGAGTGTACCAATTTACACTAGATTCGTCTTCAAAACATCACACAGCGCATTCTCACCTTTAAGACCCATTCTCAGTCTTCTCCTGTGCCAATAATTTAGCTCTCTTTAGCTCTGCTTGTCGTGCTTTTCTCTTTTTCTTTCGATACGCCGCTTTGCGTTGTTTATTTGGATCTGCTCGAGCCAGCTCGATCAATTTCTCACGAATATTTGCACATTTGTTTGCACTCTCGGGACCGTTTAACCAGCATGCATTCATGTACTCTTCCCTTTTATCAACTTCATAATTACCAATCTTTTGCATTGTAACGACTCGACGTCCATACTGAGATGAAAGGGGCTGGTAGCACGAACTGACAAATTGTAGGCATGGGTGCATTGGTAAATCACTCTTTGGGTCAAAATCGAGCATCGATGGGATAATATAAACAAGGCGCCCTTCCATAACCAGTGATCGTGCTGCTACATCTAATAAGTCTTCCATCACATTGCTTACAGCATATGGCCTTGTCTGTGCTACGTGATCGTATCGATGTTCAGGTAATATTTCTCGAACTTTATCTTTTTTCGAACCACATTTGCGTGCACCTGACATGTGTTGAAGTTGAACAAGTGATCAAACCGGAACCTCGAAAAGGAAGTAACCAAAGTGAGTTACGTACCTGCTCTCACCCCATAAGGCGGATCACAACATATCACATCATATATTGCGTTGTTCGTTCTGTAGTGACGATCGTACAATGAATTGTCACTGCGGACTAATTCGGGGCGCGGAAGTGAATATTGATCAAAATTACTAAAGATATTTTCTTCATCACTTCTACCTTTCAGAACACGGATATCAATATCGGTACCGAAACAATAAGCCCCTTTTAATGCGCAAGTAACTAGGATCGAGCCAGTTCCAACGAAAGGATCGAAACAAAACGTTCCTTGTTTGACTTGTCCTAAATTTGTCATGATCATAGAGAGCTCGGAATCCATAGATGTAGGCCCAAGGTACCTACGGCTCTTTAAACTATATTTTTCTACTCTTCCTTGCCTTAAACTTTGGCTGCCCCCACAACAAACTCGAACGAAGTAGACACCCAACGGAGGTCTACTGTCGTTTTCAGGGATGATTCTTCTCTTATGATCGTGTCTAGGATATATTGGACTACCCAAATCATTTACTTCAATTTCACGTATGAGTAAAAATTCATTCAAAGGATTATCCAAATTCACAGAGCCAGCAAAAGGTAGGAAATTAAATATCGCCCTCATCGCATCCTGCTCCTCTTTCGAATATTTGCTTCCAAACGTTTGCGTAGTTATTTTCCAACTCTTATTCTCATCCATACAGTGGCATCGTATAAGTTTCGATGGAGAGTTATCTATAGGAGAGAACAGCGTCACCTTAAGTTTCTCTGCACATTGCTGTATATTTACATCAGCACTCCATAACTCGAGAACACTTTTCACCAAAACGCATTCACTTATACATTCGGAAATACGACTTTCTGGAACACTCGCATGAAAGGATAGAATCAAAAATGGCCGCACACGATTGTTTTCTCTAGCTAATTTTTCGTTTGGAAGAGGATGAGTCCATACGACATTGACGTCATCTTCCTCTTTGGATGAAATGTGTTTGTCACAATGTATTCGTTGGTTAGAACTCCCATTATCATTATCAGCGTTCAAAAGCCTGAGTGAAAATTTATGCATCTCCATCACACTAACCAGTTCTGCATGTTGAAAGTCTGGATGCCGATGAGCAAATTGAATTAAGTACAAGTTCCGACGAGCGTCGTCGTGGGTATTCATATTAGAATTGTCCAGACGCTGTGAGGTATTCGATAATTTTTTGATGGTAAAAATGAGTTGGTGGTTTGAAAAATGAAAATTATTTTTTGGGAAAAAGACTCTGTGTGACGAGTCGTATCGAATGGCTGGGATATGTGAGAGCGTGTCATGAATCATGAAAGCTAAATAAAAAAATGGTTAGAAAAATATATGAATTGTGTACGATGTACAGTACGTAGTACGTACGAGTTTGTGTAACGTGATCATGACCATCACTTGAAACAGGCGTAGGCGTAGTGACAGCTACTAGCAGAGGGCACCTCGTCCCCGTACTTGAAACTTTCTAGAGTGAGAGAGAGCAGCACAATGACGCCAAGATTATCAGTGATCTTTGTCTTCGGGTAATTAAGAATGTTGTAAAAAGGAAGCAATTAATCGATCCTAGGTTTGTTAGATAACGTTATCTTTGATGGAGGTTGTAGCTTCCCAATTGAGATCATGTCGGGCAAGTCCTCGGATGATGCTTACTGTGTACCATCGCAGGCTGTGCAGTGTCAGGCAATCCAAAGGGGGAGGTAGGGAACACCGCGAGCCCGTAAATGAGCAGAACAAAAGTTCGTTGTTCAAAAAAATGAGAACGGTGTTATCGGAAACTTCTGGAGAGAGCGAAATATCCGCATTAAAAGAAAAAGTTAACGTGGCGTCGCAAAAGTTCGATTCGGCAACACAGTCCGTGACCCGGATAAGGGCCGAGACACATCAGTTACAGTCAAAGTTTGAAAGTCTACAAAATGAACATATGAATTTAATGATGAGGCGCGATAGTTGGACTGAGTATGATATAAAGAGATTCGCAACAGTAACCAGTGAAGAAATAAAAATCAAACGAGATGTGGATGCTGCACGATCTAAACTGCAAAAATGCGAGGAGGAGCAAGAATTAAGGCAAGTGGAATTTATGGATACTGTCCGAACAAGATACCATGAAGAACAAATTTGGCAGGATAAGTGGAGAGTCGTCAGCACCTATGGGACTTGGTTATTGATAGGAATGAATTCAATCCTATTTCTAGGCGGTCAGTATATGAATAGAGTTCGAGAAGATCAGCGAGTTCAGAGACTAAGTGCGATTGTAGTTGACAGTCTTCAAACATATGACAAGCATCGCATTATAAAGGAGCAGACAGATGCATTTTCAGAAAATATTATTAATAACGACAAAAGTCTTTTGGGAAGGGGTGACAGCAAGTCCGAAGGTAGTCAGATTACGTCATCTGGAGAGGATTCTTCTCAAAATCCCGAGCAAGATATGGAATATTGCGACACGAAAACTTCAGAAGGAAGAACAGAAGTAGCAGATGTACAAAGAAAAGAAAAGGTTATAACAAATGAGTTAGTACTGCAAACGATGAGTTTTCTCGAGGATGGAAAGCGTCACCTAGCGATTTTTTCAGAACAATTTCATATCCCATCAGCAATTATTGGGGGTGCAATGATGGGATTTGTATTATTGATATCAGGCAAAAGTAGATAATGATAGGATGGTGATCTGAAAGAATTGCCAACCTTTGAAAGCAATAAATAATAGATTTACTGGATTCTATACCGGCATGAAAAGAAGATTAGAGCTCGAACAGCTATTTGCTTAACCCGTTTACGTAGAAATCTATGTACAATTATAATTATAATAATACATAAACTTATATACTCCCATGTGAAATATTTTCGTTTGGAGCAGTCGGGACCTCCCCACGCCCCAATAATACAAAGTAATTTATACCTGGTACAAGAGTAGAAGTTAATAAAATAAAAGCATACAGTTTAAAAAAAAAAATAATCAATCATATCCCATGCTCGGATATGGAAATGATAATTGTCACGTGTGTCTGACTGTCCGAGTGCATGCACCAATCTTCAATCCTGTGTGATTTGTGATAGGTGATAGGAGCTGTGATAGGAGATAGGTGACAGGTAAATAATTGTAGTTAGCTGATCAACCAACCCTTGTCACGTGTGTCCGAATTCATACAACAGTATTTTATGACGGGTGTAAGGTGTAATTTATATATCAGCAGGGGACACTTTTAATAATATGTTACGAGTACACAGACAGTATCCAAAAATTTGGTCTTGTTCGGAACATCCTGCACTGCAAAACCTTAACCTTAAAGAATTGCTTTTAACACAACTGCTTTGGTTTGTACGTTTTGTAAGAGTCTATGTTAAACGAACGCAAACGCTTTCATAGATGATTTTTGGAAAAATTCCTTGCTATTTGACAGGATAAGACGAATACTCGTACGTAGGGGGGATCGATTATCACCTCTTTTTGGCAATTTTGAATATGATGTTCCTATTTGTGTTTCTATTGATATGCTCGTCGATGTCGTTACCTGTCGCGAGTCTATGGAATCATCGTCGTCGTGGTCTTAGCCCTTACCATGACTGTACCATGATGGCTTGGATTCCTTATAATCGCAAATTTGGCGAAAATATGCGAGTTTATGGACGGGGAGAAGGACTTTACGGTCACAACACACGTGCCGACGAAAAAGACGAGGTATGCCAGGAACCTGGAAGAAAGATGTCATGCGATACAACCTCTCGTGAAAAGATAAGTGCTAAGTCATATTATTTAGTGACATCACCGGGTGCTTTGAAGAAAACTCTGGGTATATCTTTCGGTATCTTAGTTTTGAAGATGATTCATCACAATGTGTCAAGCGATTTAAAATTAAAAGTAGCTTTCAAGTATACTCAACTTGCGTTGCCTTTTGCTGCAAGCGCATGTTGTGCTGCACAAGTGGCGATCAATATTTTGCTCACTGGGGCTGGATGCGTAGGGTTGAATAAACGATTTGGTCCATTGCGTCCGATATTTTTGGCATTACTTATCAATTCAACCCTGACTTTATCTGTATTATCCTCTTTTCGCTTGGCTTCACTAGCTTTGCTGTCGTGGATAGTCGCGCTTATGCCGGAAATAGTTCATGCGTATAATCGGAGTAATATTAGGAGGAATTTCGTAGCAACAGATTTAACGTTTTCCAGGTCCACCCGTATAAAGTTCAACATTCCTACTATGGGATGCGTAGGTTGCGTGAGCAAGGTAAATTCTGCCATTGCCAAAGTTACATCTTCCATGGATCCAGGTGCACATGCAAAGGTTGTAAAGTATGATTCTTGGCTTGTTGATCCAAAAGGAGGAATTGCTGAAATTGAGGTAACCTATGACCAGGATGAAGATGCCCTTGAAGCTTTGAAGTGTGCAGTTGCCAACGAAATAAGAGATGCAGGGTTCAATTGTTCTATATAGATTATGTCCAACATGACTGATACTTTATAATACACCTGGGAATGATCTCCGTGAAGTTTATATTTTTGATTGCAAGCAGTTTCGACCATCGATCAGTGATTTTGCTCGAATTCTCAGCATTTTTTAAAACCCTTGTCGCGGAAATAGGATGACTTTTGCACTAAAATTAGTCCAAAAATAAGTATGAATCGCCAGAAGAAATTCTTTTATTCGAAACAACTATTCTTGTTTCGTTTTTGTTTAAATAAAAAATTTCAAAAATGTTTAAGTTTAATCTGAGCTTGTAGGTCATGTTTTAATCTACCGTAGACCTACGTCTGCGCATCTGTATGTAATGTTTTCAACTATAACTTTTTTTCATCTGGATACTTCTAATCTACTCTTGATTGTGTACGCCAACTCATGTTCCGCATTCACAAAGTTGCTATGTTTCAAGTAAAAATATTCCGTATTGAGTAAAGATTTTCTACTACCCTCTAGAGAGAGAGATAGTAGGAGTAGCAGTAGCGGTAGTGATTTGGAAAAGAAGTAGATCTATTCGAAGTGTCAAAAAATACACGATGCAAAGCGCGATTTGATTTACATCGATAGCTAAACATGATGTCCAAACGAATTTTAAACCCTATTTCTGAGTGACACCCATTCTGTGCACCTACGACCTACGACCTAAGACTCGTATTCTCAGAATGAATATTGACACATTCTTTTTGTTTTATTTCAACTGTATTTTAAAGTAATGTTTCAGTCTTAGATTTTTATATATTACGCTTATTTATATCTCTCTATATTTATATGGCTCTCTATGTCGAGGAGGTTCTGTGCTGGTGTCGATCTTTTGGTGAGACAGAAAACTGCGCATTTTCGGAATCGCCCCATGATGACACCAAAGTGCTATTTCATCATACGCATTTGGGCTACTGTAATGCTTGTTGGGAGTCATATTTTTTTCTTAAAAAGAATCTTCAGCTTTGGATCCAAGATACATTGATCCAATCCGTTTTTCTCCTTCTACATATCTGCTAGATATCCTCATCAACCGACTAGTACATCACAATCGTCCAGTCACAGAAACTTTTTCAATCGAGTTATCTTTTCTTCCTTGACTGTAGCAGTATTGACATGATACCCAGATTACCGCTTTTAGGAAAAGATAAAGAGTTGGATTAGTTAGTTTTAGAACAGGAGAATCTTGTTAGAAGAGTCGTTCCTAATGCTTCGGAGTCCCCGAGATTGAATCGTTGAAGGCAAGCCAGGATGATGCTCGGAATGTCCAAAATATGCTCGAAGGAATTACATCGTTCTTTCTTTGCGTTCCTCAGCTAAAACTCCATAGAATATATACAAGGTTTATTGAAAACAAAATGGCTTTGTCGTAATAAAAGTCATGGTGTCAAGTCAAAGTATCATCGGTTTTAAGAGGTGAGTTACAATTTGATTAGAACAAAAAATGAATAATGAAAAAGAAAAGTTTCATTAATACTTCTTAAATTATTATTATTGAAATGGGTACAGGTAGCGATACAAGAAAACAATCGGTGTGGACGAAAAAGAATTTACCTGACTCACTAGCTGTCATTTATTCAAGAGTTTCCGTTTAATATGAAGTCATACGTTCCCATTTTCAATTCTCAGGTGGCTTCCTAACAAGCTGGAGCGTCAACTGATTTCATGCTGAGCATCCTGTTTTAGGTGACAACGAGCATACCGTTCATACCTGCACCACGGTGAGGTTCACAGTAGTAGGCGTAGTCACCCTTTGTTTCAAATTTCATAGTGAAACTCTCTTCTTCCTCTCCCATCTGGTCATACTGAGAGATCTTCTCTACATCGACGCCTGCGGGAATGGCATCCTCGTCAAAAACAACGTTGTGGGGACCACTCTTGTTGTTGATCCTGGGATGTACAATACAAATAGAACATATTAGAAATTGTTACATAAGTGGGATCAGCTGCGGTCTTTCATCACGTACCAGGTAACAGAGTCTCCAGAGCAGATAGTAGTCTTCTGTGGGACAAATGCAAGCAGTCCAGCGTCAGAACCCATCCTTACTACCTTAGTCTCGGCAGCATACGCAGGGTTGTTTACGGCAGCGACAGAAAGACCTGCGACCAATCCAGCAGCTTTGGCCATGGCGTTACGGCGTGTGCAGTAATTGTCTGATGCAACAGTTGTCTTAACGTTGGTGTCGAATTCCTCCCAGTTCAAAGTCATGGCGAGTGGGGTCTTGATATTCTTCTTGAGGGCGCCGGCCATGGGAGAAAAACCTTTAGTGTTAGTCCTAACACGGCAAGTGTGACCAGGTGGGCACTTGGTACCTGGAAGCAATGGGAAAAGTTCACGGTCGCCGTTAGCGAGAGTCAACTCTAGGTCAAGGTGCTCAATTTCGCCTACATCCTCATCAACATGAGGTTCAGCTCTAAGATTACGGTCAGCTGCGAGGGTACTGCTGAGAAGTCCAGCGAAGACGATAGCACTTTTGAAGATCATGATGTTAATGGCGATTATCTAGATTATAAGCATTTGCCAGATCGATTGACTCAAGCTTCATTAGTAATTGACACCACATAAAAAAGATCGTTGACACCACAAAGAAAAGATCTGTTGTACTGTAGGTTTGGTAGTACATGTAGATACAACGCACGAAAATCACAATGTCGTCACTATTTTGAAAAGGCGACAAGCGACAAGCATGCATCAATGTGTGCCATTTCGTGCGACCATCATGCAACTATTTAGCGTTTGGGCTGATTCGCTATTGCGAACATGACCCTTATGTAGAAAAGTAAATTTTTGTGCGCGCAATTTTTCTCGTATTCTGGAAGCGCTCGTGCTCTACCCATTTTTAAATCTCGAAATCCTTACAGAGTTTCTTTTTGCGCGTGGCACACCCACTTTTTTTCACCCATAATATATTTATGCCCCCCATGCGAAAAAAGAAAAAACATCATTCGAAAATGAGGGGAGGCTGACACCCAGATCTTTTGTGTCACCTTTACTCAATATGACCTATCTCACACTATAAGAATGAGCTCTTCTACAACACCAGTAGAGAAATTATCCGAGGAAGAGCAGCGGAACTGCATAGAAATTGAGATGGAAAATCTCTTGGAGAGAAACGACAACGATTTGGAGCAAGGCACTCCGCTCGTCAAGCCTACCGTTAGTTCTAAAGGCACTGAAAGCATTTCTCAAAACCTTTTACGACCACTAGATGAAATGTGTAATGTAAAAGTTTTGATGCGTACATGGGGACCGCGTTTGGAGTTTGTGGTACGACTGATGCTCGTTTCTACATATTTCGATGACTCCTTTCGCATGGCGATGAATTTTTCGAATCACATAGATCAAGTAAGTGAATATGGATACCTCACAAGATGGTTCATAGAGAATGCACCAGATCTTGCCAAACTCGTAGCAGCTTTCATGTTATTGGTTGGTCTACTTACCCAACTGATTGGCTCTATCAGTCTCCTCGTGATCTTCGAACCGGATATTGTGACAAAGATGCTCATCGCCTGGACTATAATGCAACCAGTACTATATGCGCAACTCTCCAATTTCGAGTTTGTTGCGGAGTCCTTTTCTCTCATTGGTGGTTTATTTATGCTACGTGCACATCTTGTTCATCAGCATGCAAGGGATGGTAAAGGATCAAAGACACAGTTACTCGGTCGATTGCTCTTACCTACAATGTACCTTTACTATTCAGGAAAATATCTTCACTCTGTGTTCACTCTTGATGAGACGAGCAATATTGGCAACTATATCTCTTCGCTCTCTATGTTTGTTGTCTACACGATCATGCTTATTGCTCTGGCGATCGGTTCCATGCTTGTAGCAGCTGGCCTTCAGTCACGCATTATTGCCTTCTTGCTAGCTCTTGTCAACATTAGCTTTGTTTTTTATCAGCATCCCTTTTTCCTATTTATCTATAATAAAGGTGGCGAGTGGAAGGTGAAGGATAGTATATGGCTACTTGATGTAGCTCTGCCAAAATATGCTTCCTTATCTGATTTCGACATGTGGCAGATCTACGATCTGCACAGGTATTACTTCTTCCTAGGACTATCGACCTCCGGCGCCCTTTTGTTGCTGGTGCAGTTCGGTCCGGGTCAAATTGCTATTCAGAAAGATGAGAAAATATTACCTGTAAGGGCTCAAGATTAGCAATGGAACTTCACAATTCTTAGCAAATTGTTAATACTTTATGGGAACTTGTTAGCACTAAATTAAGTCATTGTCAATTCTCCACGATTTGAATAGGCATTATTTCTTCCTAGGACTATCGACCTTCAGCGCCCTACTATTGCTGGTGCAATGCGGTCCAGATCAAATTGCTATTTTAGCATACAATTCAACTCCATTAATCATCTTTTCATCCAAGATAGGTAGGCATCTAAGCTTCAAAAACACGATTATTCTGGTAAATCCATCACTTGCAAATCAAAAAATGACGAAACCAAATGCTCTATAAAAGAGGAGTTGATAGTGATCGTCTTTAATCACATTGGATAAATGAAATTTTAGGCATGCGTGATTTTCATCAAAAAGTGGGCAACTCTTAATCTAATAAAAAAACACTTGGGTGTTTTTTTATGTTTATATGTACAAACAAATATTCTTTATATACTGCATCCTTGCACCATTGATCCAGTTCCTTATTGCTTTTTTTAATCCAAGGAATGATTTAATGTCTATCGGCTCAGTCAGGGTCGTCAAAATAAGAAAATAACTACAAAAAGTCTTTGATATCAAATTCGTTTTTTATAGACTCTCGTCCAACAAACCAACAAACCATATTCGAAAAAGCTAAATGTTTAGAAAGGCGGTTAAAGTCACCATGAAAGATCCATACCGGACACCCATACCCCCATACCCCATACAGCTCCCCATACGCTCCATGCTCCTATGCCATAAGCTCACAGGGATATTCATGCTTCCGATGATTTTTCCGGATTCCGCATGCGACGCACCGCACCGTCATCACAGAATTCAAACATCATCATCATCATCATCATCATCATCTACCATCATCTTGAACCTTTACACGATCACCATCATGACGACGCACACACATCTCATAGAGTCTTTTGTCTCATGTCACCCAGAAATCTACACCCCAAGCACGGTTCACGGATTTTAATCGATGCACATTTGAAAAAAATTATTCTGACACACATAAACAAAATAGTATAGAATCATGAAGAGGTCCAGCGTGTTATATTTGTTTCCTTGTTCTATATTCTGTATAACAGCTTTTAATTTGAACAATAATAATCACAATCACAATCACAATCACAATGACGTTCATCGTGTGCTCCTAGACAGACGTAAGGCAATTGGACAGTCGGTGTTGGGATTCGGTGGCGGGCTGTTGGGATTATCGGATAAAACCAATGCCGCTTCGACAGTAGATGGGACGTACACGGCCTACAAAATTCATAGCGATGCCAGCGAGAAGTTGGATCCGTGCTTGGAACAGATTTCGGGGGAACTGTTGAGATCTAAGTTAACGAGTGGGAAGAGTCATTCGGGTGGTGCTGTATGGCTTGGTGAGCATCATAACAGTGCCAGAGATCATCAATTGCAGGCGGATATTATTCGTTCGTATGTGACTCAACAGAAACGGACTTCGAGATCAGTGGCTATTGGCCTTGAACAGGTACAGGTTCAATTTCAACCGATTTTGGATGAATATGTCAATGGTCAAATTTCGGAAGAAGATATGTTACAGGGTGTCCAATGGAATTCTCGATGGACGTGGCCTTTTGAAGTATACAAGCCAATATTTTCACTTGCGAGGGAGTTTAAGATTCCACTAATAGCATTGAATGTTAATTCTGAGGATTTAGCCATGGTTGAGAGAGGCGGTATGCCTGGATTGTCAAAGGACTTGCTCAAACAGTATATAACTGATCTTCCTGGTTTCTCTAAATTCATATCGACGACGTCCTTTAAAGAATATGTCCAATACGTTATTACGCCATCGTATCAGGTAGGTAATGCATGATTTTTGCAACTTTCATAGATGCTGATATACTCAAAAGATTTCAATTTGTTTATTTATTATGAAGTTACATAAAGAAATGGGTTTACTTAAGCGAACCATGTCCGGTGCTGAACTCGAAGAGGAAATGTCGTTTCAGAAATTCTTTTCCGGCAGGATGTTGTGGGATGAGTCTATGGCAACAAATGCTTTACGATGGTGCACAAACAATCCTGGAGGCATAATATTTGGACTAGTTGGAGCTGATCATGTAAAGTTTGATAATGGTGTTCCAAAGAGATTTGATCGGATATCTTCTTCCTCTTTGGAAAGTGTATCAGTCGTTTTGAATCCAACCGTAATTGATTCACGACCCTCAGGATCTATAAAATTAATGGCAGATGCGTCTTCAAGATCGTTTCAGACTCCAGACCGCCTTACCCTTCAGCTGCGGTATGTGAAAGACGGTTCGTCCTCGGAGAGGGAAAGGGGAGGAGTTCTTCCTTTCGCAGATTACATTCTTGTATCCAAAGAAGAGATAGTAGCGTAACTGACCAAGATAATGTACGATGTTGTCTATTCTGTTACTATTTATCAAAACAGTTGTTGTAATTATTTTAATTAGAATTTTAATTATCTTGAGCTTAAGTACAAAATTGTCGAATTGCGTTAATGGGTGTATGACACATTCAGTTGCAAAAAAGAGAGCTAGGTGATCATGAGAGGTATCTCAGTCCACTCGTAATGATTCATAAGTAGATTATTAATTCACCGCAAAATGAGCATGCAAGTGAGAAATAAAGATGGACTTTTACAGACCGATACGAAAACAACCTAGATGTTATGAACGCTTTTCAGATAGTTCGAATGTATCTTATTCGGCATCCTCCTCCCATATAATTGGCAAATATGGTAGAGTTGCGTTCAACGTCGCCCTTGTGATGCTGGTTTGCATATGCTGCAGTAACCTGTGCCATTTTACCACGTATCATTTACAGTAGACCGATAAAGTAAATAAAAAATATCCGATACTTTTTAATTTTTATCCTCATCTCCACCTATACCCTCTGCAGGTCTATTCTCATCTACCGGGTAAACAAACCGTTGGAACACGTAAATTACAAAAACGATATCATCGCGGAAGGCACTTATACGGGCCATCGTGGGCATCCGAATAATAAATACAAATAAATCATCAATGAAAGTATTGATGAATTTGTACCCGAGTACTCTCCATGGAAGATGTGCAACACTTTTCAACTTGTAATTAAGGAATAGCTGAGGAGTCATCAGAATAAACCCGAATGTGTAGACACTGCCAGAGGCTGTCGAAATGAACCAAGAATACCAACTGTAGTGCTGGTCGACGATTAAACTTCTAATGGAAATACTCAACAGAATAGGTGAAAACAAAATACCCAACATTGTCGTTGCTTTCCGATCGATTTCTAGTGTAAGTTTGTCTAATTTATCAAGCTCAGTATCGACCTCTGACTTTTCCTTGTTCATCAATTTTACTCGTGAAACAGCTTTTTGACATTTCCATCCAGCGATAAGAACACTAACGACTTGTGGGCCGACCATGAGAAGTGTTGATTCTTGATCAATCTGTAAAAATATAATGAGTTCGAAGATCGCACCAAATGAACGAGAAAAAAAAAGAATACGCACCAAATATAAGAAAATAATAATTTGGCAAACAAGATCAATGAATAGTGATCTAATGCTTAATCCTGCCAGTCGCTTTTTCTTTTTCGTTCCATCTGCGGATGTCTTATCTTTCCAAAAATCGACATCTGACTTAAAGGCTAGAAACTCAAATAGCAGGTGAAGAGTTGACATCATCAGCGTAAATAATAAGAGACTAATATTAGTATCTGCGATCAAGCTGCGAATATCATCTATATCACTTTCCTCGACCTGTCCCAGTAAGCCTGCCGATTCTGGATCAGTTCGTGACTCTATTTGTTTGTAATCGTTGCAATATAGAGTTCAGGAAATTAATGAATATGATAAAAATAAATACATTGCCTACTTACGTTCAAGAATCGCACCAAAGTGACTTATCAATCTCCATCGTTGCGGTGATAGGTCTCCAAAGCTAAGCTTCAGTGGAAGTGACGTTACTGTACTGTTCAGAGGTATGTACATTTCTGATGTAAGACCAATCTCGTCGACATGAAGGCCCGGAAGATAAAAGTAAGTGGCACCCTCCTACATGACATTTCAAATGAAAAACTAACATGGAGATAATGATTCTTGCCCGAAAAGAACATACCTTACTCCATCCTTGAACCATGGACATACCTAAATTATTCGCTAATTCAAAAGGGTATATAGACTCATCAGGTACAATCTTTACAGCAACTTCAGGTTTCCAGTGTGGAGTTATGATATCAGTACTTTCCATTTTACCGTCATCGTTGTAAATCCAAGGCGCAATACCAACCGATTTGCCCAAGACATGTTTTTCGTACAAATAGATGAGATCATGATATAAGATACGAGAGGGCTTCTTTTTAACAATTGGAGTTTGTTTGATCATTCCCACTTTTCCAAGAATAATTGAATTCATTTTCGATAGTTCTGTCAATTCCTTCTTCAAAGCATTAATCGATTTACGTTTGTCACTATGTTTGAAATCGCTCGAATATACATCATATAAATCGGGTTCGTCGTTATCACGATTGCTCAACATAACATGCACATAAACTGTTCTATTATTCATCAATGCATTCCATGTCGGCCCTTTGTCTTCGACCTGGATCTTTCGAAATACTTCCTTTTTCGTTTCGTTGTCATCCTCTCCAAACATCAAGATTCGCATATATTCATATCCTGCGATCAATAAAGATCCGTCCAAAAGACTGCCATCTCCCTGCCCTAACGAAGATGATGGCTTCATAAACATATTACTTACAGCGGAACACTCCCCGTCAACCTCCATGCAGACATCATCCTCGTTAGCACTACTCGACGTCAAATGGAGCGCAATTCCTTTCACAAAGTCCTCGTTCTCATCCAATGGTCTCAGTGCCTCACCACCAGATCTTCCATCGAACAACAAGATCGTTTTCGGTTCTTTCAAATGAATAGGAACTTTCTTTTTAATAATCTCAACATCCTCATCATCTCCCTCCTTTTTCTCAATAACTTCACGAAATTCAGGACCAAAGACCTGATAGTGTTCATACCCATGCGCCTCTACTAAATCATCCATCCCAATATTACTTTTCACACTCAAGTAAGCACGCATATCAATAACATCTGCTTTAATCCCATCATCATCATCACCGCCCCTAACCACGTTCCACTTGGGACTTACAAGTTGTGCATTGGGCAGGATACTTAAATCTCCATACTGACTGAGAGGATTCATGAGTCTATAGAGGCTTAGTATGCTCGCAGATAGATTCAGAGCACATACTATCGTTGCTACACATCCTATGCTCGGTTTGAAGAGAGATACGATTGCCGATTTACGTTTTTGCTCTGTAGGCTCTTTCACCGTCATGGTTTATTTACATTCACACAGATTCGACTGTGAAATTGTGAGCTGTAAAATGCAAGCAAGAAGCAAGGTGCAGACGTGAGACCTGAGACCTGAGACGAGATATGTTGTTGGAATTCCATCACACTTTCACGTGTAAGCACACTACGACGTACTCGCATCTACCGGTAGCATGTTGTCGTAGTTTGTACTTATCAACTATAATAGATAATTGACGTTACTACTAGAAGGCTGGGATGTACATCCTGGTTGGTGATTGCTGACTGACTCGCACAGTGGTATTTTTGGTGTCGAAGAAGAAGAAAAACCAAGACCATTGTGGCCACATCACAATTTCGAATAAAATGCATAACATTTAACATTTCACAGTTCATATTCTAAAACCAAAAAAATAAAAGAGAGAACATGCGGCCGATGGCAGACGTACCTTTGCGCTGTACGCATGGACGTAGAAGAATTGCATCGATGGGTCAAAGGATCATCGGTTCGTCGTTTTCCGTTCGGAGGCGGTGCCATGTCGGTTGTACATTGTTACCTTCCAATGTGA
>Ga0115008_10001548_pt1 | contig 18725 bp, 16 predicted proteins | sample FraStrMetagenome_FD_87164 | JGI IMG/M metagenome (GOLD analysis project Ga0115008, IMG submission 87164) | Marine eukaryotic phytoplankton communities from Arctic Ocean - Fram Strait ARC3M Metagenome | ecosystem: Environmental > Aquatic > Marine > Oceanic | place: Fram Strait | collected...
ATATTTTATTATAATATTTAATATTAATATATATAACTAGTAATGAGTCTGTTGTGTCTTTCAAATACTAATTCACAACCATCTAATTCTTTTCAGAATGATTTTACAAACACTTTTGAAGTTGAAGCAGGTTCTGAAATAGCTTTACATTCGATTGCTTTCAATCGCATGCCTTTGTATGATATAAGTGAGAAATTTTTCTTTGTTCATCATGGAGAACAATTGGATGAAAGTGGAACACCATCTGACCAAACCAGAGAATTTCCGTTATCTCGACCAAGTATAATTCCGTTAAATAATGGAGGGTATACAATCACCGAACTTGTTGCCGAAGTTCAAAGAGCATTAAGAGCCAATGATAGACATCCGAACTATCAAAATAAATGGACGGCAACTGCTAATATGGGTGGGACTAGTAATGATATCTTCCAAGGTATTACTATCGAGTGTGACCAATTAGCACCTCCAGTTAAGGACACTCATGGAGATGTTACAACTCGAGTAGTTCCATCTGGAATTGTAGGATTAGAGGACTTTAGAAGTGCTATCATTGATTACACAGATATCACATCAGGAACAGTGAAACGGACTGATACGGATGGTATACTAGAGCCATACTTTCGCACAAAATACCCAACGAACCTATGTAATGGTGAATTTATTATTAACTTCTCAGGAATGTATGACTTAACTGATTATATTGACCCCAAAAATAAGATTGGGATTAGTAGGGACTATAATATCGATTCCACTCGTATCAATGACTCATTCTTCGATGTTCATATATGTATATACTCTGAAGATGATACTGACTATAAAAAAGGTGATGTTTTGCTACACCAATATGTCAATAAAAGTAGTGGGTGGATAGAAGAAGAAATTATTTATTATAGAAATTCCACACTAAATTACGGACCAGACCCAGATAGTGCTTTTAAACTCTTAGACGAACCAATGAATCTCATCGACAAACCTGATGGACATACCACCATCGATTACAATGCTTTTAGATTTGTATTCGGTAACGAACAAACAATGATTTTTATAGGTGATGAAACTACTACACCACCAACATGGGAGCTTCTCGCAAAAACCACGGTCAAACCAGTAAGCTTTTCCAACTATGCGGTGTATCCCAAGGTATACATGCCAGCGAGCACTAAAGATATCTCTGTCACACCAGCAACTGGAATAGAACCAGCATGTAAAATAGTTCATCAAAATCAAGTGTCCACATATCAAATCCCTATAATGTATAACTGGACTGAAGCCGCCATCAAGGATGCGGATTTCAATGTTTGGGCATTAGCAAGCTCAAATGATATCTGGGATGAAGTCTATAAACTTGTATCAGCACCCTCAACCCAACCACATCTAAATTACGACAATACAATTATAACAGGACATGTTGACCGTTCTGAATTCTATTTCGCACCAAATGCTAATATGAATAGAATTTTAGGCTTTAAAGATTCGGTGACACAAGCAGTTGTCAAAGCAGCATCTTCTGCGATATCAACCTTCACACCAACAGAGCTTGATATACCATCGTATACCGCCAATACAGGACAATCTATTACATTCGTCAGATGCCCAACTTTAACACAAAAATCGCTAAATGGTGAGACGAAAAGCTTATCGAGCATTATATGCGATGTTCCTAGGTATTTACTAAACGGTCAAACTTATGGCAGGTTATATTATGCTCCTCCAGAAAAAACATATCTCAAGCTTCATAACAAAGAAAAATTTAATATTAATCGTCTCAACCTTGAGCTGACTAATGCTAACGAACAATTAGTGAATGATTTGGTGGGACAAACAAGCATTATACTCCATATTCGTAAATCACAAAATTAAATTTAATATATTATTATAGAGATTATAGAAGAAATTTATAGATATATTATAGAACTTATAGATATATAATATATGTCAGACGAAGATAATCTAATGCCTAGAATAGTAGTGGATAAAAAAGCTAAAGAATATGTAGAAACAGATGAGGAAGAAGCAATTGAAGAAGTGAATGAAGTAGAGGAGATTAAAGAAGAAACTGAACTGCCTAGAATTGTTAAAGATTTACCCGTATCTAGAAAGAAGAAAGATATTTTTCAAGGTGTTGATGAAGAGGATGAGAAACAAGAAATACATGTAGAGAAACCCAAACCAGTTAGGAAGCCTCGTAAACCGCCATCGAAGCAACAACTCGAACACTTAGCAAAGATTAGGGTCAGTGCGAAAACGGCTAAAAAAGCAAAACAACTTGAAAGACAACAAGCAATTAAAGAGGGTAAAACCATCTCAAATGTGAAACCACAAAAGGTAAAATATATAGAAAGTAAGATTACAGATGAAGATGTAGATAGATTGATAGACAGATATAAGACTAGGAGAAAGGCGAAGAAAGAAGCACAGAAAGCAGATGACCATGCTCGGAAAATTGTCCAATCACATTATGCTCCCATAGAACAACCAACATATAAGTCATTTAGTGATTTCTTTTGAAAAAATGGGCTCAACTTTTATATATTAATTAATTAAAAATAAAAACTTTATCTTATATATATATTTAATATATCAGATAAATGGGCTCAGCTTTGAAATATAATTACTAATAGAATTTCAAAGCTGAGCCCATAGAATTAACAATAACAATTAAATATCATTATTAAATATTAAAAAATAAAACTTTATCTTATATATATATTTAATATATCAGATAAATGGGCTCAGCTTTGAAATATAATTACTAATAGAATTTCAAAGCTGAGCCCATAGAATCACTAATCACCATAAATATCTAATCGAATAATAGTTTGCTGAATTCTTATTCCTCCAAGTTATGTTACCGTTCTTATCTTTAATACCTTTAGCTCGTGCTAAGTATACTCTTCTTCTTTCTTTATCATTATGATTTAAATTTTTATAATGACCAAGCTTATCAAAGTAGTGACCCATCGACGAGTCACCGAAATGAATCAGTTTTGGTTTACCATCTTTTACTACCCGAACCGAGTATTTTTTCCCTTTGGATTTCGATACGAAAGGTTTGTATAGTTCATTCATGTATATATAATTAAAATATATTAATATAGTATATAAATATTATGGAAAAGAAAAAGAAAAACCTTAAAATATTACGAGTTCAAGACCCTAAACATCTAAAAAGTAAACCGCTTCACGAAAATTTACCAGCCACACCCGCACTTGTTATGATGATTTCGCCTGTGAAAACTGGAAAATCTACAATTATCTCAAATTTATTGCTCAATGATAACTTCTATGGTCCTGAGTTTTTCGATTCAGTTCATATCGTAAGCAATACTATAAATAATGATTTAACAAGTAGATTCTTAGCTGAAAGATTTGATGTGGAGGATAATTATAACGATGAAATTATTCATAACTTAGTTAAGAAGCAAGAATCTTATGCCAAAAAAGACCAACCCGAAGTCGCATTGATACTCGATGATGTCTTAGGTTCGATAAAGAAAAATTCAGAAGTCAATATGCTTGCGACCAGATTCCGTCATTATAATATAAAATTATTATTATTTTCCAGTCAGGTATTCCGTCATGTGAGTAATATCATTCGTGGAAATGCGACGAATTTAATTATTGGTAGTCCGTTCCCTAATTCCAAAGAGCTCTGGAAGATTGCTGAAGAGTATGGCGACCTCGTCGGAGGACCAGAACAGTGGATGAAGATATATACAAAAGCAACTCCCAACCGTTATGATTTTTTACACATGTCAGTCCAGGACAACCCCGTTCGATGTTATCACAACTTTGAGACACTCATAGCACTAGGTGATAAGATAATTGGTGAAGAACCTTCTTTAGAAAGTGATGGTGAAAGTGATTTTTTAGAAAGCGATGAAGAAGAGAAATAAAATTTTATTATGTATAATTATAATATATATAATAATGTCCTTGAATGATTTAGGAATGAATTTTTCAAATAGCTATGGTGATATGATTAACCAAGAAAATGTTGAAGCTATCGATCAGGCTAAGCAACTGACCGCAATCAAACAACAAGGTGCTGATAATGCGGCTTTAGCGAAACAACAAAGTGATAATGTAGCGGATTATGTCGGAGATGGCGAAGATGTATTCGGGATGACCTTAGCGGGCAAATACATAAACGATGAGATGCTGAAAGGGATACATGAAAAAGGAGTCAAAGGGTTCTTCAAAGGTGAAGCCGATAGATTGGTGAAAAGTAAACTAGGTAAAGGAATTAATGAACTATCCGATACCGCTTCTAAAGCAAAAGATGGATTAAAATCAGCATATAATACGGTTAAGAATATTAAAAATGTTTCTGGTTTAGGAGATGAAGGGGATGTATCCACCTCACTTGAAACAGGTGATGTTGAAATGGATGACTTTGCTACGAATATATATAATCCTGGAGAGGGTGTTCCAAAAGCTTCCGTTGGTGAACGAGGAGTAGCTAACGAACCAATCAAGGCTGAACCTGAGGTGCTAGATGAATCCACAATCAATCCAGCATATAATGATGGCTTAAACCCTAATACTCCCGCTCCCAAACGAACTCGATTATCTGATGTTGAACCTGAACCAGTTCCAGAATTTGATGATAAATTATTCGACCAACCTCCATCATCTGGTAATGTTGACTTTGCGAACATATCTAAACAACAGAATATGGTAGAACCATTAGCCGAGGATAGTGGATATCGAGCAAAAGGTTTAGTAGATTTCATCAAACGAACAGGCCAAGCAACTAATGCCAATGAAACAGGATATAATACAATAGCAGATGCTTTACAGATGAAAGTATCTGGAGCAAAACCTCCTGTCAGAAATATTAATCAATCAGTATCAACTGCTCAGGGAATTGAAGATAGATTCAATCCAACGGGTGACAGTATTGGTGGCGATGATATATTGAAAGGAGCACCTATTCGAGTCCCCAAGTCACTATCTTCTTCAAACTCTATATCTTCTTCTCAAGTTCCAGATGAATTAACAAGTGAAGCTCCTACAAATGATACATTCGATACATCAGGATACTCAGATTTACCTCAAAATCCAGAAGAGCCTCCACCTGATACTATTCGAGACCCCTTGACTGGTTTTGCTCGAGATAATGAGAATACTAATACCAATATTAATTCTTCAAATGATAATAATACTAATAATTCTAATGATGCTAATAATTCTGAGAACGATGTTAATAATTCTAATGATACTAATACTAATACTAATACTAATGCTGAAACTCAATCAAATACAAATGAGTTAAAAAATGTTGATAAAGATGGTAACATAATCGAGGACACAGGAAAAACTGTTGGAAAATATGCTGGTTATGGATTGAAAATGGCTGGAGCAATTCCAGGAGCAATCGATGCTTTTGAAGATATCAAAGATGGAAAACTAGAGGGCGATAACTGGCAAGAAAAGACATCAAATGCTCTTACAATAGCCTCTACCGTTATGGATTTCATACCAGGATTAGAAGCTTTTGGGGCAATCGGAGGATTATTTAGTGCTGGATTGGGAGCTTGGGGTGATACAAAAGACCAAGAAAATTTAAAGAACAAAGACAAAGCTCAAATTGTAGCACCCGTCAAGGCTCAATTGGTGAACCAAGTAAATTTTCATCAACTTGGAATGGTGAGTAACTTCTCAAACAATTCAATGAATATGATACATGGTTCATCTAGCTTCTAAAATGGGCTTGAGTTGAATTATATATTAGTAATTATTATTTGTAGCTGAGCCCATAAAAATGTTAAAATGTTAATAGAATAAAATATTATTATGTATATTATATTATATATAATTATTATGAGTTTCTGGGCATCCGATAGTCGTTCACCATATGGTCAAACATCCTTAAGTATTGTAGCTGAAAATGGTAAACAATTTAATCAAAATGCGAAAGTTGTGTTAGTAGTGCAACCAGATGTAACTTTTTTCCAACCATCTGAAAGCTACTTATCATTAAAAGTCAAAGTGGACCATCCTACTGCTTCACCTACCAAGCTTCAATTAGATAGCATCATGGGTGGACAATCTCTAATTCGTAACATTAGAATCTTAACTGGAAATGGAACTTTAATCGAAGAGATTCAAGACTATAATTTATTAGCGAATATCATTTGTTCGTATGACACAGATAGAAATATCGATAACAAACGGTCAATGACTGAAGGTTCAACTATTCACAACCCAGATTGTGCGGTCAATGTAGTCGATACGAGTCAATCCAATTTCAATTGTGCTAATCACAATCCCTATTTCTCCTCTCCATCAGATGGCAAATCAGACCAGCAATGGGTCAAGCTTCAGCTTCCACTCCATACAGGAATTTTCCGTAGCAAGAAAATCTTCCCTGTGGTGATGACCAAAGGTTTACGGATTGAAATTATGCTTGAAGAAGCAAAGAAGATTATTAAGAACTTAATCACAACATCCAATGACAAACATGTTCCAAGATTAGGAGTTGCTATTGCTAATGCCGCTGTACTTACAACCCTCGATTTATCAACAGTTAATCACATCACAACGGTTGAATCGTGTCCATTTAAGGTTGGAGAGGAAATCGAAGTAGTTGATAATGATGGCACCAATCCCGAAACTGTCGGTGCTATCACTGATATTACAGTTCATGCTGGAAAAGTAAGACTAACATTTGCCTCTCATACATATACTAGTGCTCATGCTGTTAATACTTCTTTAGTTAGAAGCAAGGCAACCGTTGGGGCTAGTTTTGATGCCACCTATACCGTTGACGAGGTTGAGTTAGTCTTACAAAAAATTTCAGTGCCTCCTAACAAAGTCGATGATATGATGAAAGCGATGAAGGAGCAAGGAATTATGACTTATGAATTCTTAACATTCCAAAACTACAAGTTCTCACAACTAGCTGGGATAACGCAATCAACCATGAACTTAAACTTAAACAACTCTGAAATCAAATCTATCCTATCAGTCGCAGTTGATATCGCTACGAAAACCGGAAAGCAATATGTGAGTGAACATTTACAGCATGGGTTCGTGGGAGTGGCAGATAACATTTCTAACTATCAGTGGATGTATGGAGGTGTATTAAACCCTGATAGAAAAGTTGACATGGCGAAGCTAAGTGTGGGCAAAATTGAACAACAGCATTTAATTGAATTAGAAAAGGCACTTGTAGTCGCAGGTATCCCTTCAAAATCGTTTCGCAGATATCATCACCAGATAGTTATAGGTCGAGCCTTAGCATTACAGCAAGGTAGTTACGATGGTAGAGGTAAAGATTTCAATCTTCAAGTCGCATACGAAGGAACTGTTCCAACCATCAATAAGCTATGGAACAACTTTGTCTCACATGTTAGAAAAATTGAGATAACCACCAATGGTATCAATGTAGTATTTTAATAATATTAATAAATATTAATAATAGAATAAAATTTTATTATATATAATATATAATATATAATAATTCATGTCACTTAGATACATAGATATTTTACCGAGCAACATTAGTTCGACATCTGAAGCAGGTTACTCGAAAGGAACTCCACTTATTCAGTTCTCAATAGGTGCTCAAGAAAATTTCCTCATTGGTTCTACTATACGACTCAATGGGTCATTCTCTAGACGTGGAACGAATACGAACAAAAGTATGTTTGAACCAAGTTTAGGAGTGTATAATATATTGGACCAGTTAGTTATTAGCTCTAACAAAACAAACCAAACCATTGAACATATTCGAAACTATAATCGTTTCCTTGCTTCATACATACCAGCTACATCCTCGAAAGACGATTTAGTTGGACACATGGGAGTGAATATTTTAACTGGACTCTCTTTTTCGAAACAAAACAATAATCAAGTAGTTGATTTTTCAATTCCGTTACCTTCAGGTGTATTATTAGGTAGAAATCCAATTCCATTAAGTGATAATTGGGGAGTCAAAGGTTTAAATATTACCATTCATTTATCGCCTGATAGTAATGTATTTTTCAATAATTCAACAGGAGCAGATGATGTGAGTGATGTCACCTATATACTAACAAATCTATCCTTAACTGGTGAAATTCGTGTCCCAGCACCTGACGAATTATCAAGACTAATGAAACAAAGTGCCAACTCATTTGAATACAATAGTATATCCTCGTATTATTCGGTTATCAATAACAGTCATGCTACTATAAATTTAAATTTAGGTTTGAAACGAGTCTTATCTGTATTTGCTAATTTTATTACAGCATCAAACATTAATAATTATTCCGCAAATTCATTAGAGACATTAAACTTAAGAGAGAGTGGTGGTTCTAATGTAAACATAACCGAAGTTGTATTCACCAAAGGAGGTATGCGGTTTCCATTAGATTATGATATAGCATCCGTTCAAAGAGACTATACGAGTAATGATTCGGGTGATGGGCAGTTGATGAGAAACTATCTAAATGCTATAAGCCCATTTGCTAAGTTAGATAGGACTCTTATGAGCAATTTAAATACGACTCAGTTATCAGCGAATTCACAACCTCATTATGGAGTAGGTATAGCCTATGACACTATCTCCAACCAAGGTGTTGACTTCAGTTCTGAACAATTCGCTATGGTTATAAAATCTACACTATCTGAAAATAATATAGCAGCATTCATCTTCGCCCATGCCAAAAACACAATACTTATGACTTCGCAAGGGATTCAAGTATTGAGTTAGATAAATATTAATAGAATAAAATTTTATTATGTATAATATATAATATATAATAATTGTAATGTCGTTAGCAAAACCAGATATCATGACTAATGTTGGAAATATACCTACAGAACAATCTATAGGAACTACTACTAGTATTCTTGACCCCGTCGTCCACACATCATCAATGTGTCGCTTCGTTCTCGAAAACAAAGGCAGATTACATAGTAACAGTAAAATTATTTTAGGTGTCATCGCACCAAACCAAAGAGCATTCTTCCCGCCTAACTTAGGTGTTCATTGTTTAATTAGTAGAGTCGCCCTTAAATTCGGAGCTAAAGTAATCTCTGAGATACAAGACTTCAACTATTACATGGCATACAAAAGTTGTTTCAATTCTAACGAACAGAACTTCGAGAGAAATACTTTAACCAATGGCACACTGATTGACTATACCGTTATAGATGATGAAGTGGCAATGAATACAGGAAGAAGTTATATATCGGCTAGTGGGACTAAATTCCAAGATTATAATAATTTACAAAATGAACCATCATATCAAATCCGATTGGTTGATATGTTTCCATGGTTAGGTTCAGTCCAACTTCCGCTATATTTAATGAAAGAACAGGTTAGTATCGAACTCTACTTCGAGCCTAAACTTTCCAAAAGATATGTCATACCGAAAGGTGGAACTGACATAACAGGAAGTATTGTAATTGACACAGCACAAACTAAACTAATTGCTGATTATATATATTACCCTCAACCAGTTATGGACAACTACGAAGCTCAAATCGCCAAAACGGGACTCACTATTCCAATTGTCGAGTATGGTTTAGTTAAGACTTCTGTGTTAAAAGATGCTTCGCAAGATTGTTTAATCGTTCGTAATATTGGTGCCGCAAATCGTCTAGTATCCAAAATCATTGTCATGAACTCGGAAGCGGGACATAGTCAGACCTCGTTATATAATGATTTTGGTAGTTCGTTAGAATCTAAAGCTGGTCAATCATTCCAATATAATATTAAATACAATGACAAAAATCTTTACCCTCGAAACATTGACAATGCTGCTCATGCTTTCAATCAAGTTCAAAATGCTGAAGGAATGCCATTATTCATCACTTTAGGAGAATACGAAATAGATAAAGGTGAATATTCTGCCAAAACTGTAGAAGGGTTTGATTTAAATACTGAGGCTGAAATTAATAGTAGAGGATATGTAGCAATTAAAACAGATGGAACTCGTATCAATAGTGCTGGTATAGAATTGGACATGAGTTTGTTTGAGATTGATACTGATGTTACCACTCGTGTATACTTAGAAATGGGATGTGTATTAACCATCAAGGATGGAAAAGTCAACAAAGCATATGCTTAAAGTAAGGTGAAAAATTGATAATATATATATAATAGAATTTAAATCTAATATATTTATATAAATAAATGGTTAATCTAAATGAAATAATCCAAACAAACAGACCCGCTATTGTTGAGTCATCATTAAAGGCATATGTCAATAACATTAAAAAATTACATGAGAAGATGTATAAAACAAAGGAAGTCGAGTCTTTAGAATGGGTAGGAGATTATGACAAGGTGATAAAGTATTTAGATAAGAATATAAAATCATATTTAACTGTGAGAAATTTTTTAAATGCTTTAATAGTTTTGATAGTTAACAATGATAAGTATAAAGATGCTTTAGTGTCATATCAAAACAAGAGAGATGAATACAACGATAAGTATCAACAATCCCAGGAAAACGGTGAGTTATCTTTGAAACAGAGTGAAAATTGGGTTCATCTAGATGAGATAAATCAGTTCGTGACCGATATGAATGATGAGGTCAAACACTTAAAGATAAAAAAGGATTTATCAGTTGGTAATCTTAAGTTACTTCAAGATAGGTTCATGGTTAAATTTTGGATAACATATCCCATTAGGAATGATTTGGCTGATACTAGAGTCCTGACCAAGAAAGAATTCAATCAATTGAGTGATGAAGATAGAGCAAACAATAATTATATGATTGTTTCCTCTAATAATATAAGTCTACATATATCAAACTATAAAACCAAAAAGCAATATGGTATAAAAAATATTAAGATAGTAGATATGAATGTTATACGATATATGAGAGATTGGTTGAAGGTTAGTCCCAATCCTGAATATATTTTGATTAACTTGAAAACTAACAAACCGATGACTGGGAATCAAATTACACAAACTTTTAGGAGAATATTTGAAGAAGAATTTGATAAAAAAGTAAGCACTACATTACTCAGGCATATAGTTATCTCACATACCTTTGGTAAACATTTTGAAGACATGGAAAAGATGTCCGACATAATGCTCCATTCTAAACAAACCCAGCAAACTATATACAATAAACCTATACCAACTAAATAATTTTTTTATGGATTTATTAATTCTATGGGCTGGATTCGAATTATTCCTATACTTATTATATTTTGAAGCTGAGCCCATAGATGTTTGTATTTACCCAAAGAACCACCCTGCTTCTTTATCTTTCATATATGGAGATAAAAATTCTTTGATTGTTTTTATCTCTGTGTCAATAGCATTAAGTTGTTGACTCACTATAGTCATCACTGCTATTAGTTCCTTCAACATTTTGTTGTTCTCATTACGAGTTGCTTTCTCAGATGTAGTCAGTTTATCGTTGTAATATTCAGTCATTGGTTTCATATATAATGATAATATAGATAATAATATCTATCTATAATATAGTAGAGGCAAACTATAAAAAATAAACTGATTGAATACTTTTATGGTCTGTTTATGGTCTGAAGTTGTAAAACTATCTAAAACACCCTCTCTAAAAACACCATAAATTTATAAATTTATGTAGTCTGAAATAGACCATAATTGATTGTTTTACTACTCTATGCTCTATTTATAGACTATAAAACATTTATTTTTAATAATAAATCTATTTTGCCTCTACTATATTATAGATACTATTCTACAGAATTATAATATTAGATATATATATATAGAAAATGTCTTATCACAATTGGAACGAATTTGAAGAAGAAATTTTTTTCGATAAACTTAAACGGGAGATAGATAAACATCAACAGGAAGTAGTGGAGGATGAAGAAGTTATACCCGACCGTGAACTCAGCGACATAGCATATATGACAAAACAACTAGAAGAATCAACCGATGAAGAGGAATCAGATGAAGACGATTCAGATTGGACACCTCATGAATGTTCAAGTGATGAAGATATTGAATCTGAAGAAGAATACTAACTATAAATATATGTAAGATGAATTGGATCAGCTCGGAATATTTTACTAACTATAAATTTAATTCATTATTATATATACATATTGTATATAACAATGGATGCTGAAGCTAAAGAAGCTAGAAGATTGAGAATACTAAAACTCAAAGAAAAAAGAGCTAAAGGAAGTCTACCTGATAATAAAAATCCTCTTAACAAATTTGGAACACGAATAGGAACTCAAAGTCTTAATCCATCTGAAACAAATTATTGGAATAAGAAGGGGGTAGAATTTAAACCTATATTAGAATTCAATCCTCTAACCAAAGAAGAAGAGAAACGGCTACATGATGAATATTATATCAAGAATAACAGAGTAGGCTTTTTGAAATTATATGAAGCGGTTAGAAAGTCTAATGGTAGAACTCCAACTGGTAAACCTGTATTTAGTCCAACTAGAGCACAAGTCCAAGCATGGTTGAGTAAACAACTACCAGCTTTAGATTTCAAACCTGTTGAAAAAAGTAAAGAGTCTAGACCTATTCTAGTATCTAAGATAGGTGACTTAGTTCAAATGGACTACTTAGATATGAGTGATAAACATAGAGATGGTAAACATAGATACATATTAAATATGATAGATGTTTTATCTAAGAAAGCATATTCTAGAAGCCCTATAAATATTTTAGGAACAGGTCCAACGGCTAAACAAACTTTAGCCATCGCTGGAGAAATGTTTGAGGAATTCAAGAGGGATTATGGTCAGTATCCAAAAAGACTTAATACGGATAACGGAAGTCATTTTCTCAAAGAGTTTGAGCAAGCCTTCCAAACAGGAGGAATATATCATGATAAGATTAAATACTCATCGGGTGTTAGATATCGTGCTACATCTCAATCAGTTGTGGAACGATTTAATAGGACAATTAGAAATATGATTCGTAGATATGTTAATGATACAAATACTGGAGGCAAAGATTGGTATACACATTTACAACAATTCGTAAACAACTATAACTCAAATAAACATTCTTCTTTGAAAGTAGCCCCGGATAAAGCTACCAATGATAATGTTCAAGAATATAAAGATAATCAGAAGGAAAAAGCTATATTAAGAAATAAAAATTTACAACGATTAGAACTAGGTGATAAGGTGAGACTTATGAACTTCAAAAAGGCAAAGAGCGAGCAACAGAAAGATGCCGTTTCATGGTGGCCTGAAATATATACTATATACCATGTATTCAAATCAAAAACTGGAAGAGCCCCAGAATATGCTTTAGAACCAAATCCTCCAACAACATTAGTCAATAGACCTGGATATCGAGGGAATATGAAAACACCAAGACGAAAGTTTACAATATATGAATTACAAGTGTTAGCTAGTAAAGGTGATGAAGATTATGAAAAATATAAAGTTTCTACTCAATTTCATGAAGAACTCGAAGAAGAAGAAGTTGAGAAGCCTATGAAAGAATACAAGCCGCCTGATATAGTTGACAAGAAAATTGATATAAAATTCTATAACAGTGGTAAAAAATCCTATGTCGTTGATAAAGGTTCTATTAAACGAAGGAAAAAATCTTCTGGCACATTTTACGAAGGTGATGTGTTAACTTATGATAGGAATACAATGGAACACAAGATTAAATTTGATGATGGAGTCACGGATACATATAACTTCACTAATAAGGACAAGGATGATTATATAGCTAACAAAACAGGTTGGAGATTAGCTAAGTAATTCTATGGGCTCAGCTTCAAAATATAATTACTAATAGAATTTCAAAGCCAAGCCCATAAAAATTGACTGACAAAAATAATATCTTTCCTATAATATTATGGATGAAGTTTCTTACAGTCAAAAATACTACAACGCAAATCGTGACAAGATTTTACAGTATCAAAGAGAATATTATCGTAATAAAAAACAAATGAGGCGAGGTAAGGTTCTCATTAAACATGGTTCTTTCCTATTGTTTGGACCAAAACCACCGTTAATCGATTGGAGTCTTCCTTGTTGTTGCGAACATTGTATAGAATAATTTTATATCTATAGTAATAATATAATGTGGATTGTAATGAGAATCGTCAATGGGGAGAATCGTCAATATGGTTATGATACATATAGTGAAAGTTTAAATAATATTAATCCATATGAAATATACTTCGATGGATTATTCTATCAAAAAAGATAAATATATATATTTTAATATAATATATATAAGAATGGATGATACAACAATAAATGTTCTTGGTTTGATGATATTAATGTGTTATATATTTGGATGGTTTCAATTATTACTTTTTGTTTTTACTTGATGCTAACATAGCCGCTATGTTAGTTTCATAATTGAATGCTTTTGTAACCTTGTAAATCACAGCACTTCTTTTATCAGCTCTGGCTAACTTACCATTTGGCATGTTTATGCTCGTAGTTATATTTGTTATAGTTGTAGGCTTGGTTACTGTAAATTCGTCATTATTATCCTCACTAAATATGAAATCTGCTCCTGTGTAATTTTTCGATATCACGCATATTACTGGTAGCATTACATTCTCGCTATAATATTGAGAATTACCTATCAATGAGCTTCTAATAGTATAGTATCCGTAAATCTGTTTTTCTGGTTTCCGTGAAGCAGTCAATCCAGTTGAAAATTGTTTCTCTGTCATAACTGGATTCAATACATGTTTTAAATTTATTACTTGTGTGCCGCCATCAGCATATAAATGAATGTAATCACTAATGGATATACCTGAAATGGGGCTTTGTAATGTATATTGACTTCCATCATAATCATTTACCATCAATGTTAATGCTTGCGTAGTATTGACATTGGCATTGGTTGTAATTGGAAAATATGATTGGTTATCATTAGTAGCTCTACCTTGATAATTATATGAGGTGCTCGTCCCATTTAGCTGTGAATAATCGAATCCCATTTTATACCACATAGATGAGTCCCAATTCGATTGTGAGCATCCAAAGTCTTCGATAAATATACCTGTTTGGCTGTCGAATATTGTCCATAGTTTACATATACTTGATGTTTGTTGTCCGCCATCTGTATTTGCTGTATCACTATTGTCATACACCCCTAATTGCCTCACTTCAGGATTGTATGTGAAGAAGCCATGATTCCGATTACCTCTATTGATTTGAGGATTGATTCTATAGACTAAATTATTACTATTTGGATTGTCTGGAAATGTTTGGTCAGGTGAGGCAATATCGCTTCTTCCCGCCAACGGTAGGTTGCCTTGTCTAGGCGAAGTATGGAGTTCTGATATAGTAAACCGAGAACCAGTATCACTAAAATTTATTAAAGGATTATCAGACCCTAATGTTATCCAGTTCACGTAAGCATATGTTGGATATACTGTTGAGTCATTAACATGTGCGTTATCAACTTTATCGTGTATTATAATACTTTCATCCACTACTATATTCTTGTAATCTGCTTGGTAAGCATAGTCACTCACAGTGAATTTTCTAAGTGGTCCATCTTCTACATATCCTGACCACAATATACAACAGTCATTTCCGAAGGATGAGAAATGTGAGTCCCAGCCCACAAATCGGATTGAATCGGTAGGATATTTTCCTATTAGAGCTTGAGGATATTCTAATTTGAATTGAACTAGGTTTTGTTCCAATGTAAGACCTCCCGCTGCTGATGTTGGCGGAAGATAAGTTGTGGTAATGGGTAAATTTATCTTAGATTGAATACCACCGACCTGATTTGTTAAGAATGTAATATATTTTACAGATTTGGTAATAGGTTGCCAATCGTCTGGTATTGTTAAAATGAGAGCCGCTTCGTTGTCCATATCAATTGTAATTTCAACAGTAGTAGGTTTGTCTAAAGTTATTGTTTGTTGACCATTAACGATACCTGAAACGGAGCTAACTCTGGTATCAGCCTGAAGTGGCGAGGAGATACTGACAGCATTAAATGTGACAACTTGATTTGATGATGTGATAGGAGTGTCTGTAACATTGACATTTATATTAACAGTATTTATAGGAAATGTAATTGAGCCACTAACAGGATATGAGATGAAATAACTAGTATCACCTCCAATATTTTTAGCATAGTCATACTCTTCAACGGTTGTGCATGTAGCGAATCCATATGACATATTTGTATCCGATAATGTAAGGTTGTTCGAATCAATGAATGTATTAGTATCACCGTATCCATAATTGATATATTGCCTCGCAGATTGACCTGTTTTTTCGTATACAAGTTTACCACTCGTAGAATAGTTTGTATTAACTCTCAATCCATCATCTCCCAATTTATTAAATAAAAAGTTGTTTTCGTCAATGTTTGTGCTTCCTGTGGCTGACGTGTGTGTATCTTGAAGAAAGTTATCAGGATTCATATGTATGAAACGAGCATTCGATGTCGATACATTAGTCCCAAATATTAAATCATCACGAGATGCCTGAGCATCAAAGAGTCCTTTCCACAAAAGCAAATTTTCTTGAGTGTATTCCATATTTAATACAATATTAGCTGTAGTTCTATCAGATTCAGCGATAGATTTACGAATTAGATACCCTTGTCGTCTGAGTTTTCTACCAGCTTCAAACATATTTGGGTCATATACACCTATATTTGTATATGATGCTAAATAGTTACGAACATTTTGATAATCTGAAGGTATATTACTACCAAGAGGGTCTATATTGGCTATATTAGCATCGTATGTCGTTTCATTATATGATGCTACACAAGCACATGTAAACTGTTTGAATGTAGGAGACGGAATCACAACTGATAATGTTATATCTTTTGTCTTGCTATTATCTAAACTTGGTATAGGTTGTATTTTTGTTTCAATATTTGATGACTTATGAAGTTGTGAGGATAAGTCCTGAGCTATATTAGAAGGTGTATTATACCCAGACGGAATTGATAACTCTAAGTTATCATAGTAAGGTATGAAATCTCGTAAAGCTATATCTCGGGCTATGTCGATATCAAGTGTAGTAGATGCTAGAATTAAGTCAGGATTGATTGATGATTGGACTTTACCAGCTACCCCTGGCATAAGATTTTGTAATGTGTATATTTTATATCGTGAGTTATCATGTTTCCTACGATACAACTCAAGATATGGTAATACATCTTGTGGATTCTTAGCAAAATCGAGGAAGTTCGCAGGCACCCCATTGTCACTGCTAGACCCATCTTTGTCATATCTTATGAAATTCAAGGTTGGGTAAGTGGTCGGAAATGCGGATTTAGCAAAATACAATCTTGGTAACATCATACAATTATGCCCATCCGCATTTTTGTAATATGAGTAAGATATATTGGTCTTATTGTCAGTCATTGGATATGAAAAATCTTTATTTTGACAAATATTAAATTGTGATGGATTATGATTCAGCCATACAGAATTATCGATGTATACTGTATCTCCAACTATTAAGTCACGACCAATATCTTCTGATAGAATTAAGATTGAACTATATTGTCCATAAAATGCTCCTATATAAGTATTATTTACTATAACATTATTCTCTTTGGGAATGGAAGCTGGTATTGCCCCTGAAGAATTAAGTGTATATATATGAGAACCGAACCAAACTGGTAAATCTGTTAGTATAGCCACCATTTTTTTGTCAGTATTCGTAGCAGCATTAACATAAAAAGTTTGTAATGTTGGGTAATATTGATTTGCTACATCCCTATCTGTATACTTCACAGATTCAGTTGATATTAAATTTCCATCGAATTCTATTGATTCAGAACCACTTCCAATCTCATGGATATATGCCGAGTGAACTGATACTTTATCATTCACATTAAGTTGTATACCGTCACCGACTTTGTTAGTGAAATAAGTATTGTTAGTCGAGTCTTTGACGATAGCATTTTCATGACTACATTCTATTAAATAACTATCTACAGACATATTCTATAGTATATATATATAATGTATACATATTATAAATTTTAATTGTTATTGTTAATTCTATGGGCTCAGCTTTGAAATTCTATTAGTAATTATATTTCAAAGCTGAGCCCATTTATCTGATATATTATATATATATATAAGATAAAGTTTTATTTTTTAACATTTAATATTTTTATTATATATCAACTATTTGATATAATAATATTTAAGACTTAAATATTATTAAAGTATTTGAATATCAGTCAATGGAATAGTGAAAGTCACAATATTAGTGAAATTATAAGCTTTGGTTTTTACTTCTACTGATTCTTTATTAATTTTAATTATATCACCATTTACAAAATTTTCAGATGTATATCTTTTGAATTTAATTGTATCACCAATATTTAATAATGTTTTATCAACAGGTTTCTTTTCTTGAATATGTTTATTTTCTTGGATATGTTTATTTTCAATCCTAAATTCAAATAGTTCTTTGTCTTTTTTGATAGTATCTTCATCAAATTTAAATTCATACTTATCTCTATCTTTCTTGGTTTTCATCTTCTTAGATAGCACACACTTCGAACCGAACAATGATTTGTAACATGATACCATAATTTTTTGTAAGCTATATGAGTCCGTGAAATCTATATCTGTTTTGGTAGAACTGAATATAACTTTGTAATCATTTTGCCATTGAGTAACATTGTCAGTTTGGCTAGACAAACCATTCTTAACATTGATATCAAACATATCGGAACATCCTGCTTTACATTTCAAATCTTTTAAAAATTTACATTTGGCTTTATTATTCTTAATCTTTTTCATATTAAATTCTTTGGTGAATCTGTCGTAAATGTTAAAAAC
>Ga0115008_10001550_pt1 | contig 18707 bp, 12 predicted proteins | sample FraStrMetagenome_FD_87164 | JGI IMG/M metagenome (GOLD analysis project Ga0115008, IMG submission 87164) | Marine eukaryotic phytoplankton communities from Arctic Ocean - Fram Strait ARC3M Metagenome | ecosystem: Environmental > Aquatic > Marine > Oceanic | place: Fram Strait | collected...
AGAAAAAATCATTTTCTCCATTTTCTCCATTTTATTTTTTCTGCATTTATTTCTATTTTAAAAACAGGACACACATGTTTACTTGCTCAAAATTAAAAAAACTTTCATGTGAGGACGAGGCTCATTTTATTTAGATTGTCTATCTATCAAATTTTTACCTCCTCGATTGGAGCTAGAAATTCATAAATTTATCTAAGTATGCATTTCTTAATAAGCTAACAAATGTATTTAAAACTCGACTTTGTAATAGTAAATCGGATATGTTTGGTTTAAAAAACATTTTAACAATGGAAATCCTTGAATTTAGATACAACTCCAAAACCAACTTTCTGCCTATTTAATGAATCATATTCGGCAGATCACTCTCCGTTACTCATGTTGCTCTGTCACCAATTTTTGCTTTTAACTTAGCATTATCACATTTCATTTGTGTCGTGTTCTATTGATGCATTGCAACTTAGTCCTTCCAAGTTCATCCCGCCACCAAGTTTTTAAGTTTATCTAGTAACCTTAGGATATTCTTACTGCAACAAAAGTTGTTGATTCAATTTAACTTCTACCAATGCAAACAACTTATGAAGGATGGGTTCAATGTACTTCCAAGTAAACCTGAAGAACACATTATGCACAAATATACTGATCTTGATAACATTAATATCCAGAATAATAAGTGTTCAAGGGAATGGTGACGCTCCAGTTATCAGAAATCTCATCACAAATCACTTGGAAAAATTTGGCACAAATTGTAATAATACAATAAAATTCAACAGCGCTGATACTTACGAAGCAGCAATTTCAGAAGAACAACGAATTGACAATGATTTCTTGCGCGCGACAACTGAAGAATTGGCTGGCCTGAATGAATTAATTGTTGGATGGTCTGTGGATGTCGATTCTTTTACAATTTTTGATTTACCACCGCCTCTTGCATCGACAGCTTCAGTGAGTGTCATAAATTGCAGGTGTTCTAAATTTCGCTTGAATGACGGAGGTACATTCGCATTTTCCGGTTTTCGTGACGACAATGAGGCTACCAATGATTTTAGAGTATCTGGTATGGCCTTTAAGTGTGAATTAGAATGGGAATTCAAAAACTGGGTTGTAGTTTTAGAGCGTGGAACAGCACAAATGGAAGGTGTCGGAGGTTCGTCGTTGGACATCGTCGTAAACTCGATTGATTTCAATGAAAACTTTCCTTCAAGTGTCCAGTTATCTAGGTGCAATTTCTTTTTCGGAGTAGATGAAATCTCCTTCACAGGAAATTTTAGAGCAACTCTTGCTGGACTCTTTGATGGTGCTATAAATGACTATTTCCGTACGAAGCTAAATCCCGTATTTTGTGATGAATTTGAAAGGAAGAAACTCCCTCTCGTTCGAAATGGAATCAACAGCCTTTCGATTCTAGGAACACCATATTTAGAGCAAATTACAAAGGATCAAGTCAACCCACTTGAACCGCAAGAGAATTTGGTTGTACCAAGAGATGCTAGACTTTTCAACTTCACTTCTCAAAATCCCGATGAACTTGGTGTACTTCTTTTTGATAGTTTCACAAATAGCTTTGAAGAGGAATATGGAATTTTCATACCTGATGCAAACGGAGAACCGCTACTCGCTATAAATCAGATTGTACGTGATGCATTATTAGATAATGAAAGAAAATTATTGTTCCCCTTTACGGATTTTATTTGCGAGGGAGAGGAACTTATATATGACGGATATGATCTTAATTTGCGAGTTCAAGCCTTTTTGAAAGAAATTAAGCTTGTCGGCCTAGACACAATAAATAACTTTTCTGTATTAGATCCGATAGGGAAGCAAACTCTAAGAAATAGAATTAAATGGACAAGGTTTGGGCTTGAAATGGGACTGGAGGCAGCTTTGAGCAGTACAAGTCCATTTGAGCCATTGGATGTATCAGTAACTTTACCGGATACAACTATCAAATTCACAGCTTTAATTGCTTTCCAAGACTTTGAAGCTATATTCACATTTTTATCTGCGATCGATTTGAACGTCCTTCTCGGTATTGAAGTGAAAGAAATTTTAATAGCAGAATGCGCTCTAGCATTCCTTCCTGATTTCAATATCGCTGAATTAGATGTCTTATTCAATGATGGGGGAGAGGTTACTGTGGCTAATTTGATATCTCCAGCCATTGACGAAGTTGCTCAAAATGTTGCAGAATCTATTTTTTCAATGTTTCAGCTGGCATTTGTTACTGCTATTCCAAACTTCATTGCAACAACTTTCCGAGAGAGAGTCCAAGAAACGATACGAAATCTTTTAGATGGATTTTCAAACAATCAATGTCCAACCGTCTTAGGAAATGCAGGAAAAGAGTTCATAGACTTTAACGAACTTTTTTACAATGTTACAACTGTAGAGGAGCTCGGAATACAACCGGAATTTCTGCCTTATGGTGACCTTTTCGCACTTTCTAAGCAGTGGTTTACAAATAATTTTTTGACACCGAATCTTGTTGGAGAAGCTTATTTGAATGACCTATTTATTGGACCTCTTACATCGATATTTGGTGATGGTGCCGGTAAATTGAAGTTTGAACTTCTACCTCAGCTAAGAAATACTTCGAGTCCTTCCGTTATATTTAGTGAAGTTGAAATCGATAATATTGACTCCATCGGCTTTCCTCTTCGTGTTTTTGATCCAGTTCAAAACGATCCTTTTTCACTTCAAAATCAATTTGTCGTTGGTGTAGAGGAGTCTTTGGAAATAACAACAAGTTTGGTTCTTTTCAATAACAGTGATCGGTTTAACAATACAATCAATGTAACATTACAGCTTACTGATACAGAAATAAACTCGACCATCTTTGCGAAGATTTCGGAAAATTCATTTATGAAATTTCCTCTACGTGACGTCTCAAATCCATTTTGTTTTCTTGCAGCAATACCTCCGCCAATGGATAACAATCCAACTGCCGCTTTATCAGATATATCAATAAGCAAAAACGACGTAGAATTATTATTTCAGTGCGTATCTTGTACAAGTTCAGCAATGGAACAACTTCCGCAAGTGCTTTCCACTCTACAGGATATGGTAGATTTAATTGCGATTAGGATGCTGGACTCAGCGGAGTACATATTAAAAGGTGATGATACTCAGGGTCTAATCGATAGTCTTCTCTCCATCGCAGGAAGATCATGCCCCCATAATCCTGATTTTGATATTGAATTCGATGCCGGTATGTCTTTTATTTCGACCGCTCAGCAACGATTAGTTTTACCATCCTTGTCTCAAGATTCTGCTGAATTACTTTTATTGAGTATCATTCTATCCTCTTACGCGGCATCAGTTATTATTCCGCTAAGTTTGGATCTCAAGTCATATCCAAAAAGTGATCCTTTAGAAACATTTCCGGATATAGATGAAACAGGACTAATAGTTTTTGGTAACTCAAGCTCATCCTCTCCAATGTCATTAGCAATAACTTCATTCTTTTTACGCATTGATGATAGCCTTGGTGGTACCATCGAAGATGTACAAGTAATGGAAGAAACTACATCGATTCCCGGTCTCAATAATACAAACTCATCTACTACAGTTGAAGCTCAAGTAGCGAATACGGAGAAATTGGGAATAAATGCTCTGTTCTCAGGATTCGATCCTTTGCAATTCGACATCTTTGAATCATTAGTTTTACCTCCGCCATTCTTTTCAAATGACGATGAGTCCACTACAGCTGTTTTTGAAGCAATTCGGGTCTATGGTTTAGACGCATTTACTGAGTTTGATCTTTTTGATGCTGTTCTTCCGCAAACAATACAGAGTAAATTTAGAATAGACGAATTTATGATTGAATTCGTTGGTACTATAGATTTGCCAATGTCATCACCTGAACGTTTTTTTGCTTCAATTAAGCTCAAGGATGTTGAGATAGCTACATCACTATATTTAGCAATAGTGGAGAACGCGCTTGGAAATGTTAAACTTGGGCCATTACTTGATTCACAACTTGCATTGACATGTATACTTCCAGCATTACGTGGGCTGAATGTAAACCAATTTATCGTTGATGTAAAGAATATTGATAGCATTTCATATGCGGGATTTTTAACGAAAAAAACTCAAGATACTTTGACCGAATCTACTTCTTCATTTCTGAAAGATTATGCTTCATCAATATCATCAGTTCTACCAAATGTTACTGACAACTTCGTTCGATCTGAAATAAATAATCGCATAAATTCTATCTTTGGAAACAATGACCTGCAAACCATGGTAAATACCCTCAATTGTCCAGCATATCGTGGTACAGATGAATTCATTGATTTCAGAGCATTATTTGGAGTAAAAAATGCTTCCTCAAATATGACTGAAGAAGTGAACATAACAAGTGCAGCGTACGGTGACATTCCAATTAGAATACGATCGTTTATCGATAATTTTCTTGAGTCCCCTGACACGAGGTCATCTTTTCAATCTGATGAGGATCTAAAACCGAAATTAGGAAGTTACCTCCCAGAAAGTTTTGAATTCATGAATGGTCCTGTCAACTTTACCCTGAACCTAAATCAAACCAAGAATGCAGCTGACGACATTTTGGCGGTAAAAATTTCGGACCTTAGTGTACAGAATTTAGACAGTGTTGTGTATCCTCTCGAAATTCTCAAACCAAGACAAGATGATCCTTATGCACTTGATAATGTGATAACAATGGGCAGTGATGATAAACCGTTAATATTAAGTTTCATCCTTGAAATGTCATTTGCTGGATCATCTTCAAATATTTTGAATCAGTTGAATGTTACCATGGAAATGACTGAGATGAAAGTTGCTTTATTACTAATGGCCAAAATTCAAGCAAGCTCTCTCCTTAATCTACCTATTATGGATTTGCTTGATAGAAACTGTTTGCTTGCAACAATTCCCCCTGCTGGCTTGGGCGGCAATTCTAGATCAGCTTCAATTAACTTCGATGCATCATATTCAAATGCAAAGATATCCGCAAAATGTATTGAATGTAGCAGTCCTTTCCTTACTTTTCTTGGAGAAAACATGGATACATCGCAAAGTATGGAGACTTTCAATATGTTGGGAGCGTCTTTTCTAGATTTATTATTAGGACCATTAAATGAAGCTCTTCAACTGCAACTTGATATGGCTTTGTTAAGTGCTGAAGCGTTATGTGCTAGACAAGAACCAGATCTAAATGTCATGTCAATGTCTATAGATTTTCCAAGCAATACCCGCGGCTTTGGAGTAGGAATACTCATACCTTTGCTCCTGTTAATTATTATCATTTGGTTCATGTACCGATACTTGCGAAGTAAGACTTTAGCTCGAAAGAAAGTGTGGCTTGAATCTTTACCAGATAATCATATATATAGAATGCATGACAAACAAATGGAAAATGATGAAAGAGATGATGGGTTGAAGACATCAATGATAATGAACGAGCAAATTTTCTTTTTTGTACGTTTTGCAATTCCTGTCTTAATACTTGCCAGTTTTGGCTTGTACATTAGTGGGCACATAAATGTTGCAGCCTACACGAATCTCGAAGGGTCGTTCGCAGGTGAAGACGTTTTGATTTTCCAATTTTTCAAGCTCACTTTGATTGATGCTATTTCAAATGGCTGGACTGGTAATACATGGTTTTTGTCTCTAATATCTTTGTTCGTGAATATCATTTGGCCGTACATCAAGCTTCTAGGTAAGGATTTCTTCTCATATGAAATCTTTTTACCCTCGATCAAATATTTGTCTTTCTTCGTCGAATCATGATTCTGATTTTGTATTCACTTTCATCCAATCAAATGCAGGCATAATTCTAGTGTGGTTATCAACACCAGATCAATTATCAGTTAAGAAGCGTGGAGAAGTATTACGGTGGCTTGACATTCTCACTAAGTGGTCTGTCACAAACTTCTTTGTTCTTTTTCTTGCGGTTCCTTTTTACGACTTCGAAATTGACTTCGAAAATCTAGATGGAATGATCTTGCCCCCTACATTTTTTGATTTTCGTCTTGCGTTGGTGCTAGTCTGGGGATTTTATTCCACATTTTTAGCACAGATATTGTCTCACATGATTTCATATTTATCTATGAATGCCCAAGAAAAATATAAATCCGTACCAGATTTCAAGATCGATGATGACATAAAATCCGTTCATGAAGTCGATATACAATCTGTTGACTATGAAAGTAGTTACAATGACAGCGACATTATTTCAAGAGTCACTGATATTCTTTCTGTGGCATCTGATACCTTGAAAGAGTCTTTAGGAATACGCAAAGAATCTGGAGAAAGCAATGCTACTGATCCAGGAATACCGATCGACGTTGATGCATATATAACGCAAAATGAAAATATAATTAAAAAAGAAATTGTAGAGTCAAAAACCGTAACGCAATCATCAAATCTTCCAAGAGAGATAAGTGGAGACACATCTATAAATTCTAAAAATTACAAAGCAGACGACGTAAGTACAACTTCTTCAAAGGAGAAAATTGATGTCTCCAAACAGGTATTCGTAGGAAAACTAGAAAATACCAATCACTCCATTGACTCTGTTACCAAGGAATCTCTCACAGCAGAAGACATCAAAATCAGCACAGAAGTCCCTCGCTATGAGGAGGGAAACTCCATTCACCAAACGAATCATTCAGAAATACCAAGGAAGCACAAAGATCTTAATCTGACAGAGAGAGATAGCCACGAGGACGCAAATGACAGCATACTCTACGATGATGAAACAATTGATGGCTCATCTGTACAATCTGAGCAGAGTATAGGTTATGGTCGTATAAGATCTCTGTCAGACTACAAATTTAAAACCCGTTTTAATACAGAGGATTCTAAGAAGATAGTCCCCAAAGCTACAAATCAAAGATTGGGTGCCCTGTGCATACTATTGTTTGTTTTGCTTTTCATAGGATTTGCTCGACCAGTTTTTAATATTCAGAGATTCGGACTTTCTTCTTTTCTTATGCAAGATGAATTTCGAGATGTTGACTATAGCGTGTTTCATGTTGTTGATACGATCAGAGAATCTGCAGAAAATTTAGATTCAGGAGGATTGTCTTTCGGGTTATATTTACTGTCTTCAGTTTTTGTCATCACTGTTGTCATAATCCCCCTTTTCAAATTGATATGCTTAGCCTTTATGTGGTTTACTCCAATGAGAATGAGATTGAGATACGTTTTCCTGAAAATCGTAAGACTCCTTGATTCTTGGCAATACTTAGAGGTATATATTGTCGCGGTCCTATTCCTGATGTGGCAAGGGGAAAGCTTCGTTGAAACGTATCTTGATGCATATTGCGATGATTTACGTGAAAGCTTTTTCCCTCTGATGGTCTCTAGTGGTCTCGTCGAGGAAGAAAACGCTAGGTGCTTTTACATCATACTTGAACCTCGAGGTGCACTCTCGTCTCTTATTATTGCTTCAATTTTACTTGAATTTTTTAATCAATTCGTTAAAAGTGCAACAATTCAACTAATGGAAGATTTTGTAGAGTCGCTTGATCATAAAGAGTACTTTGAAAAATCAGAGGAATCAAGTTCATATGAAAGCGAAGATGGCTTTAGGGAAAAAGCAATCAAAGTGCTTTTGTGGGTTGATCTCAATTTCACAGACATCTTCTTTTTATTCCTTTTTTCCAAAGCAAAGGAGACTATTATTCGAGAAATAGAAGATCAATCAGGAAACGACAAAAAAAGTCTTTTTACAGAAAATACTGATATTCCTTTGAGTATTACAGCTGAGGAGAGTCTGAAAAGAGAAAGATCATCAATAGGGGAAAATGTCAAAAACGACTTATCCACAAATTCATTCGATTCCTCGTCATTTGGAAGTGACTCATCATCCGATAATGATAAAATTCCAAAGGGAAAAAAACGTTTTTTCTTTTTTTAAAGTGAAGCAAGATGCTCTTTTATCATCAATAGATTCTAAGCAAGGGCTTTCAATATATAATATACATTCCTTTAATATTTAGAGACTATGTGGGCATTATTTATGAGGTTGCTCCATTTCAATATACCTTCAGTGACAGTAACATATTTTTCAGATTTTTTTCGTTTAATTTTAATGGTAGTAATGCATTCCGATAGTTCCTTTACCTCATTAAACTCTGCCACTTCAACATATAAGAGTGCAGAAATATCTGCAGATGATAAATATGAAGTATTCAACGACTTCAAACACCAGTTAAATTTACTGTGATTTTTTGCCAAGTATTGATTTCCAATTCTTTCCATCAACATTACAGAAACACCTCCATGAAGTTTGCCCCCTTCATTCAAATGTAATGATTCAACCAAAAATGTTGCTTGAGAAAAATTCGCATCAATATCCTTCCAGACTAGAATTTTTTCCTTTTTCAAAGATCGCATGTTTTGCTCTTTTTTGCTGCCTGTCGTAAGCTTTTTGGAAGCATTGGACAAACGCAATGTTGAGGGCATCAACAAAAATGAAGATAATATTTTCGTTAATGGAAGGAAACGACCCAAGGCCAGTTCTGTGATTTTATCTGCAGGCATATATTTCGTATGGCGGCCTGTACATATAACTTGCCCCGTCTCCGAATTTCTTATCTCCGCTGTTGTGAATCCCATTATACGACCAACTTTTGATACTCCAACCTCAACATCAATGTGATCCCCAGCATTCAGACCTTCTTCTTGCAGCCCCGAAGAATAAAGGTCAGTGTCCAGTTGCAATGAAACACCAAATCTGCGTCCTTGTATTTGAGATATAGGGTGCTGCACTAATCCCCATGTCGTAAAAATGTCAACAATTGCCGTTAACCCGGAGAGAGACAACTTTTTATTGGATGCTTCTGGGTCTAAAATTTTGGTTGTAATTTCAGGAATTTGATACTTGAATGTAAGTCGTTTCGTTCTATCACAAAACGAAAACTTAGAAGGATTTGTTTTTGCTTCATGCAGTAAATTGGCACATGATAGATTAAAAAGACAACCAAAATTTTTCGAAGGGGTCAATGCATGTGAAATCTGAAATAAATCGAAGAGAACTTGAACTTTGTTCGACATATTTGTACCAGCAGCCGATGACATTCTTAGCTTTTTCTCGCACTTTTTTATTTACGTTATTGTCCTTATATTGCACTTGAATTTACACTCTATGATGTACGACATATGTTTGGATGAAGGGGTTTTCAGACGACAAAGATATCAACAAACAGCAGATGGCTTCCCTTATGATATGTTATCCTATCCTACTTATGGAACAGCTTGCATTCATAATTGTAACTTACATCTGGAGACTTTTAGACAGGTAGAAAAGATTATCATCACGCTCCATATAGGGTAACAAACCCTACTTAAAGTTGTCGGTGACTTTTTTATATAAAATTCATTTAGACTTATGGTCCTATTGAATATAATTTCCTGTACTTTTTATGTGTATGCAATAAATTAATTTATTTCTCGAAAGATCACTGAAGGGTGCTAGATATATCTTTTCTGTAATTAAAAGAATAAGACATTTGAGCCTTGATTCTAGGCAATAAACAGAAGGCACAGCGAGTAAGGCTTAATTGTCTTACATAGGTATACGATATATCCTAGATCTTAAGGAATTCAAGCTTTGTAAACTCAAATACACGTAAGCATTAGCATTCTATTCTATGTACCCATCCATTAAGTAAGATGCTAAGCTCGAATACAACTACGGTACTACCACTACAACACCTAAAATATTTCAAATTAGGGCACCACACGTATTCACATCGTAAGTTATTAAGAAATCGCAAATTCTTTTGTATGCTGTATATATAGACGATACGGATGAGTTTGCAATATGACAGCAGAACATTCTTGTACAGCCATAAACTTTAACAAATACAACACAAAACATTAAAATGGTGAACGAAATGGAAAGGGAATCTTCAAAGATTATCTTAGGCCAATCAATTATATCATTTGAAGAACCAGATGTAAGTACTGTGTATGAAGAAAAGAGTCTTTTGAGGTTATGGAGCTAGCTATTCATGTTTCAATCATTCCGTGACGTACTTCATCTCACATCTTTTATTGTCTCATATCTGCTCGAAAAAGAACGACATTTTGTCCAATTTCCATGTGACAACACCAAAGCTAACAAATAGACACATGGGAAGATACTCTTACGGAAGAAGTCGTTTACGTGATGATTTTTGCAGGAAACGGCCCAGAAGTTTAAGTCCAGCATTCAAAGGAAGTGCCCGTTGTGCATAGTTTTCCCAATGCACTTGGTCTTTACTTTTCCCAGTCTTCCAACAATTTTAAAAAATATGGGAGCACATGTACAAACACCTGTATACTTTTTCGGATCCAGTTTTTGTAGGAATCAGAATTTCATTTTTGTCCTCCTGTTTCCGTTTTTATCTGAGTATAGGAAGACATTGCAAGTTTTGCTTCGTTTGCAACGTCTTCAAGCTAATTTACCAACCTCATTGTACAGAATTTTTGTAAGAATGGTAGTTATTACATCCCATATACTATAAAACAATTTTTAGAAAAAATTGCTTCTTGAGCAAAAGGATTGAACATGGATGTCAGTCTACAAACTAAAAATAGCTTTGCACAATTTGTATCTTTTAGATTTTATCCGAAATCGCCTTCATTGTTAGTATCCTACTTGGGAAGTAAGAATACTAAAAATATAGACAAAAGGTATTCAAAAACCTCACTAACATTGGAAGGCACGAATTCTTGTGGAGTGTTTAATTTCTCTTCGATTCATGCTCATGTCAATATAAGGAATTGTTTCTTTTCTAAATTGAATTAGTTTTATCATTTCCATACCATGAGTTGATGCAATAATTTGTTTCTCCTCAAAAACTCACCAAACGTTTTTCTTGTGTTAAGTAATAAGTAAAAGCAAACATTTTCTGAAAAGTGTCAAATTGTGCTCTGTATAACCATAACAATTTTATTTGGATCCGTTTTTACGTATTCTGAAAATATATGATAAAGATTGCATTCAACATCAGCACCACTTTTTTATAAAATGAGGGGAAGATGCATTTCTTTAATTCGTCTTTTCGATAGTTATCTCTATGTTCTTTGTGTTTGCTTATTGAGTAAGAACAAATGTAAAGGACTTACGTCCCAACCAAAAAGTCATTTTCACCACATCCCAGCATATGCTAGAGCATCAAAACTGAAAAGTACAAATCAAAATTTGCCTGATGATTCACAGCAGCAGATAAAAAAAGCCGTAATAGTTGGAGGTGGTGTTGGAGGATTAGCTGTAGCAGCGAGACTAGCATCCTCTATTCGAGAGGCCCAAGAAAACTGGGAGGTCGTCTTGTTGGAGAAGAATGCGGAGGATATGGTGGGCGGCCGATGCGGATCTTTTGATCTAAATGTATCTGATCATGGTACATTTCGTCACGAGCGTGGACCATCCTTATTACTATTGAAAAAAGAATACGAGGAGCTATTCGAATCATGCAATCCGCAACTTTTAAAAGATAGTACTTCTGCGTCGAAGCCAGTTTCGGAACAATTTGGATTGAAGATAGAGCAGTGTCTTCCAGCTTACCAAGTTGTGTTTGACGACGGTGATAGAATAGATCTTGGTTTTCCAGATGGAGGTTTGCATATTGATGAAGAAACGAAAGAAATATTAAAAATGTTGAAAAAGAAATCAGTTGAAAAGATGAATCTTATAGAAACTGATGGTGCTGTAAAATGGGATGCCTACATGAAAGCAACATCAGCATTCCTTGATTGTGGATTGCCAAATTTTATCGAAGAGAGACTTGATTTGCTTTCCTTCCCAGCGTTCATTGTGGAGGCTCTACGTGATGGGGGAATCGTAAGTAATTGATCATTTCGGATACTGTTCCAAATATCTTATCGTTTACTCAAATTCTATTTCGCAAAGGCATGGCCTTTAAAACCTCACTCAGATGTGTTAGATGATCTATTTTCTTCTGAGAAGATGAAAGCACTAGCATCGTTTCAAGATTTATATGTTGGATTAGAACCTTATAAAAATGAGAAATACTTTGGTGGAGGAGTTATTAAAAAAACCGCACCAGCTGTTTTTGGCTTGCTTGCAGCGTTAGAATTACATCCTACAAATAAGAAGGCCGGAGGTGAGTAACTGTTCATACTCATAAGATTACGAGTAGTTTTTGGATTGGGAAACTGATTTTGCAAATTTACTTGTAGTTTTTGCTCCAATTGGTGGGTTTCGAGCTGTGGGAAGAGCATTCCAAAAACTTGCAGTAGCGTGTGGGGCAAGAATAAAGTTTAACACCACTGTAACTCAAGTCAATGAAAAAGGGGTGCATTACATCGGTAGCGAGAAAAATACCTCCGACGAAGGATTCATAGAGGCTGACTTGATAGTAGTTAATGCTGACCTCCCGTATGCAACGAGAAGCATTGTATCATCCCTAGAGGGGACAACCGAATATTCTACAAAGAAACCTAATCAAGAGACTTATGATTGGGACGACTCATATGATTTTAGTAGTGGAGTTGTTGCATTTCACTGGTGCATTGATAAAAGACTTGATATCCTCAACACTCACAATGTATTTTTAGCTGCTTCTGATCGTGCAGAAGCAGAAAAGAGTTGGCGTGTGCTCAGAGATAATCCGCTAATAGTCGATACATCGAAGATGGAGATTTCTGAACCCTTCAACTTTTATGTGCATCGTGCAGTGAAAACAGATTTAACAGCAGCTCCTGAAGGCTGTGATTCTATCATGGTTCTTGTGCCATGTCCCACACTCATGCGCAATGAAATGTATGGTAACTTATCAAGGAAAGAATCTATTGAATATTACAAATCTCAATTTAGTCAAACCTATGTAAGACAAATGAGAGATGCAGTGATTAAAAGATTAGAAATTTTGGATGATTTACGCGGTTTGAAGAGTCATATTATAGAAGAGGTCATTGATACTCCGGGATCATATGCTGATTTTTATAATGTAGGAGCAGGGGTTCCGTTTGGCTTAGTAAGTAACTTGACACATGTGCGTTTTAACATAATTTATTTGGAGTCCCTCAACATGAATTCATATTATTTAAAAAAATTCTAATACTTCAATAGAGTCATGGATTTAATCAGCTTAGTTTGACACGCCCTGGGGCTATGAGTAAAGACGTGGAGAATGTGTTGTTCGTTGGTGCAAGTAGTCGTCCAGGAAATGGAGTTCCTTTGGTACTAATAGGTGCAAAATCGGTTGCAAAGACAGCAATGAAAAGAATTATAAAAATGAGCCAAAGTGCTCAAAAGGAATAATGCAAATATAAGCTATAAAGTAACACTGAAATTGTTCTCAAAGTAGATTATCTTACTGATCCATTGAAAGCTCACCAGCTTGCTGTTCACTTAATTCTACACTGTCTGAAAACAAATCTTCTGAAGTTGAAGTATCTATAGGTACACCAGGACTTGGAATAATTGTTTGTCTTGGTTGTACTTCTAAATCAATTATAACATCATCAGCAAGACGTTCATGTTCTCGAATAATTTTCGAATAAGCATTTCTTTTTTGGCAATTAATTGCAAAGTCAGCAATAGCAGTCCAAGCACGGGGATCTTTTAAGCCACTATTTCCATTCTCTTTCTCTATTTGCACATTTTTCCAAAAATTGCGCGGTGTCTGATTATATGCAACATCTATCCATTCATCGCAAATCGTCTCCGCTACAATACTTCGACCTTCTACGAGAGGAATTCGAGAAATGTCTTTGAAAATATTTCTATCTCCCTCATAATTTGAAGCGCCACTGGACTTTGAAGTTATTTCTTTAGAGACAATTTCATATCCTCTAGAACCTGCCCATAGCCCAAATAATGTTTCAAAGCTTAATGCTACCCCTCTTTTCACCCAACCATATGAATCTTTTCGAGTGGCCTCTTCTGCTTCCCTCAAGGCACGTGCTTTCTTTTCACCTCCTATTTTCTTCACCAAGTGCGCTGGACCGTAGCGGAAGGTCACAAATGCTGCTACACCTACGAAAAATCCTGCAAATACAGCGTTGCGTTCAGCTGATATCGCATTTAGAATGAGCTTGTTTTCTGCTTCAAAGTTATCTTGAGCCAGTTCGCTCACTGTATCTCTTTTGTTCTCGTTGCTGCTTCTATTGGATTTACCCGGGCTAATTTGAATGATCCCAGCATGTTTTTGGATGAGTTTTGTGAAGAGTGTGCGATAATACGATTCCTTCTTACATTCTGTTTCGACAGAAGATGAAGGCATAATAATAATAATGCTGTTAATCCATCCAACAATCAAAATGAACTTATACGGATTTACGCAAAATACTCGATCGTAGACGAGACGTAGATACTTGACTTCTGGAAACATCTTTGTTCTTGAGTCCTCTCATGCGTTGAATCCTCTATGTGACACCTAAATGATACATAGAACGCCGTCCGTTAGCGTAAGTAAATAAAGAACCGACGTACGAGAACGAGGGGAAACAGAATAAACACAGAATGAATATAATCTGTTTCCTCGCACTTTCCTTTGGATTTGCAGTTTTCAAACAAACTAATTTGTCAAATCGATGCACCGATTTCAAAAAAATTTTCGTTTGTTACTACAAATCTTTTTCCACCACCGTTCCCCTTGTCATCAGAACAATGGTGTCTTCCTTTGGTTTTTTCGTTTCTCATCCCTGGCATTGTTTTTTTCAAAACATTCCAGTATTATGAGTTTTTCTTTCTCTTAACGACCGCTTCACGCTGTTCGTTTTTTTCCTTTTTTAAAAACATTTTAAATAGCAATCGTTTCACACCGTTTGCCTATTTTTTCAAAACACATATCGGCACTCTATTAGCCTTTTCTTTACTGTATCACCCCTTTTTAGTTTGTTTACTACATATGCTCAAGATAAACGTTTCACACCGTTTTCTCTTTTTCTTCATTGCGTTATAAGCTAATATGCTACACGCTACCTTTTAAACTTAGGATACATTCCTTATCCTATTTTTATAGTTGTTATTATTACATCTACCCTTTCCTTTACGACCGTTCACCTTAAGGGACTCCAACGTTTCTTACACCTCTATCCCAGTAGATTCAAATCCCTGACGGTTACTCATTCATCGATATTTGAATCGTTGCCAATTAGACCTCTCTGTCTTTTCAAAATATTTTTACCCCATACTTTCCCCAACATTCACATACTTTTTTCAAATATTAAGCAAACCGCCATTTCCAATGCGCCTTTCACTGCTCCCATGCTATAGCATGCGTTCATTCCTAATACTTCACTCCACTTATCAATGCTATTGCATACTTCTTGCAGTTCTACTTTAACTTCTTTCGGCGCACTACCCCTTGTATCGCCATCTTCCTTCCGACACGACGAACTTCTGTCCTATCGACTTCTGTTCTTTCAAACTTTCTTCCTTTCGTTGTTCCTTTTCCATCCTACCACACGCCCAAGGACACCGTACCGGTGTGGACTGTCTCAGCTGGCATTTGTATACAAAGACTCCAGGAACCGATCCAGAATTCTTTTTCCTAGTTGTGTTTCAAAAGAACAAGCATCATCACATATTCATACCAGAACCTTTCTGTTCCCTATCCATATTGTTGACTACAACTTACCATGCCTGTTCTCAACTATTAAATTCTGCATCGACGCCTCACCCCTTATTTACGTCTTCAAATGCATATTTAGCCTCCTGGCTTATTAAATACAATACAAATTTCTTCTTATTTAGACCATCTTTTTTTCTATACCTAATTGAAGTTCACGATTCCTATTTCTTTCAAAATATACGTTTCCTCTACAATACACATATTTCTTTTTTTCTTTTCAAACTTCCCTTCATTTTTTCGCAATTTTATTCTTTGGGAAACCTTTTCCTACCACAGCTCATTGCAACCCTACATGCCTTCACATCTCTAACCCTACCATCTCATACAACATCAACTGACAAATTCAAATCAATTTGCCCCCCCTTTTTTTCAGTCATTTTCGCTCTCAATTCTAAATCAATTGTGTTTATCATTTCAAACAAATTTTTCGGTTTATCTCCCCATTCTTACTATGAGAGTCCTTACAGCATCCCTCCACAACGTTGCTGCAGGCACGTTTGCCTCAGAGCTAGACCCTCCCAGCTTTACTCAACCCTCTCCCCATCCCATCATTAAGATGATTGATGGCACGGACGAAGTTCGTAGGACCCAACTCCTCTTTTCCACCTTTGTGGATGGTGTTATCCTCATTTCCAACTTCAAGGTGTTCGTTCTTCACCTGAAACGTGTCGCCTACGATACTACTTTGGACCCTCATGAGCAGGACCCTCTCCTTGTAGGCTTCATCGGCAAGAACTGTGCGTCCTCTACCCCGGTCGCCATCAACCTTAAAGAAGCCCTTTCCGACTTCATCTTCTGTCATTCTCCCCAAGAACCGGATGCTCCTTTCTTTCAAACCGGGTCTCTTTTCCAAGACGACTACTTCACTGATCACAGCAACCCAGTCGAAGGTGCGGTCGCACGCCCTCTTACGGGTCCTGTCCATTCGTACAAAGTCCCGATCCTTCTCCCTAAACTCGTGGGTATTAATATACACGAAGGTGCTCTCAACAACCAAAGTGTTGTTGATTCTCTACAAGCTTATCACCCTGCAGCAAAACTTTGGGGCCTTTACCACAAGTTTGCCTTTCAAAACCACACCCGCCTGCTTACTGTTCCAGACCTTCAGGCTTTGAACGCTAGTCTTGTTCCGCCTAACCCGGCCCAAGTTGACATTGTCGCTTCTCCAAAACTGGTGTTCCAGATCCTTCAAGAGGATTCATCTCCCCAATCTCCGTTTGCAATGTTGCAAGAAGCTCTTAACTCGAAGATTGCTCTCAACATCTCCGAGTACAAACGCCTTAACCCCGAACTAGCAACTCCGGGTCAGCGTACTCACGACACTACCCGTACTACGTCATCTTCAGTCCTGGGATCACAGGCTCCCTCCGAATCCTTCGCCCTCAACGGAATTTTCATCGATGGAAAATACAGGCGTCCACTTTCTACTTGGCGTCTATTCTTAGCCCATTTCTCACAAGATAGTGAAATTACCCTTCCAACTTTTACCGAGAATTTTTTGGAGGGTTATTCACAGTCTACCGCCTCCGAAAATGCTCGCTTCTTCACCTCTGCCCTCTTACAACATAATCAAGAGCGTAGCTCCAACACGCGTGATTATTTGAAAAAGTTAATTTCCGGACTTTGTTGGAACAACACCACGACTGCTCTATTCTGCAATGCCGTGCTTTTTGATTCCCAACTCGATGAATTGACTTCTGTCCTCAAAAGGTCTATCTCTTTTCTTACCTTTCTTCCAACACCACATGAGACCTCCAACCCAGCACTTCTGGAATTTATGGAGCTCAGTAACCTCGAGCAGCTCGAATCCATTGTCGGAGAAAGCAATGAAAAGAAAAGCAAAATTAACTTAGATACGTTTCAAGGAGGTTTACAAAATACCCCTATACATGTACTCACGGGTATCGCCAATCTTGAGTCATGTTTCTCCTTCATGATTAACTATAAGGCCCTTCCCCTCTCCCGCCAACCGCTCATCGTGCAATGGCTTCTCAATATTGCGGACCTTTATTCCTCCCCTGACTTTGTTAAATTCTTCGAAAAAAACAAACTCACTTCACCCTGGATCCCACATGCAATGGTCCTCCAAGTCCAGCTTTTACTTTCATCCATGGCAAAGGTTGCCAAAAGCTTCAGCAACTTAAATTTGGTGAAGAAAAATGAAGTTATTTCACCTTCAGCATATAAAGCTCCAATTAAAGCTTATAGGGACATCAGAGATGATATCCACAAGGTATGCCATATCAACCCAACAGGCACTATTTTCGCCTCGGTGCCCCCCTCGTTTCACCAATTTGTGAAGCGCCAGAAGGTCGACCCCCTACCTTCCAATATCCTGGCCGATTCCTCTGCGAAACAGCGCAATGCTGACCGTACCAACCTTCGGAATAAGCTCAGGAAAAAAGGATGGGTTGTCTCTACGGGCAGATACCAGTGGCCCTCTTCCCTCCAATGCAAGTCCATCTGTAACAAATTTGCTCAGATGAACTCTGCTTGTCTTGATGGAGCATCCTGTTCTTACGAACACAAATCATTCCCTCAGGACTTTACGGAAAACGATCGTAACACGATCTATAAATTTGTGAAAGACCATCCTTCCTTGTCCTTTACCCCTAACATTACTTGGTGCCCCCCAGCAGCCCAGTCTTCATCTAGCTCTCGGGCACCAAGCCTCAAACGAACCACTTCTTTTTCTAACAGTGTCACAAACATTACCACACCAATGGCAGGCACACCAACTAAACAGGTTGTTGCCTCTAAATGAGTCTTCGCTACTGGGCAAGAGGAATCAGAATATCTTGCGACAGTATCTTCCCCTTCAAAACTATTTTTTGATAATATATTGGCACTAAACAAATGTAAACCTAAACCAATTATTAATTCTTCTAATATTTTATTTACTTCAACAAAAAAGAACAATAAAATTATACAAAACGACCATGCACAGGATGATAAGCACTTCATCAAACAATGTAGGTCTCTTTTTCTTAAACCAAGTACATTCAATCTATCACAGAAACAAAAACACACTTTTTCTGAACCTTCCCCACATATTATACCTAATATTTCACAGGATGGCGTGATCCACCCACCAAGCGCTGGAATGACATCTATGCAACAAAATTTTGCACAGATTGAAAAAAGCAGCTTTCC
>Ga0115008_10001556_pt1 | contig 18674 bp, 19 predicted proteins | sample FraStrMetagenome_FD_87164 | JGI IMG/M metagenome (GOLD analysis project Ga0115008, IMG submission 87164) | Marine eukaryotic phytoplankton communities from Arctic Ocean - Fram Strait ARC3M Metagenome | ecosystem: Environmental > Aquatic > Marine > Oceanic | place: Fram Strait | collected...
AAAACTCCCTGTAAGAAGCCTGAACATAACCCAAGTTCACTCTATTTATTGAGCAACTGTACGATTGTTCACACACAATAAATTCGCCCCAAAAAACCATCGTTGTTTGCAGAAAAATAAGTGCTGACGGTTTCGAATGTAGGCGATCTTATCTTCAATCTAAGCCTGAAGCGACCCTTTTTGACTCGTTATTTTTGTAAAACTGGCTTTTACTTCGATTCATTCTCATTTGCTTTACGCCAAGGCATCAGAAATTATATTTTTTTGAGTAGAGGACAAATAATCATTGAGGTAAATTTATAAAATTTTTTGAGAAATAAGTATCAAGTCTCGGAAGAGAATTTCTAGGCCATATTTTTGGCATAAATTGATTTCTTATTGTTTAAGAAAATGGATGATGCGGAGATTCGAGCGCAACTCAAAGAGTTGGGTGAAAAATGCGGGCCTCTAACTGCCACCACGCGAAAGATCTACATAAAAAAGATCGAGAAGCTGCGAGCAGCTAAAGGGCTTACCAATCCTCCTCCACAAGTTTCTAAAATTGCAACACCAAAGAAAACACAGCCACAGGTGGTGATTGAAGATTCCAGCGATGAAGAGGATGATGAGCCGACTCCAGAGGCTCAGGAAGACTTCACCTTTAAAAAACCGAATGTTATTAGCGAAAACGACATAAACATAGCGGACCCTGCGGATCTTACAAATGATGGTGAGTTTTATGTTATCAAAACGAAAAAAACGGCTATTTTCAGATATCATAAAAGTGCTGCGATTTTACGGCATTCGCCACGGACCGGTTAATCCGCAGACACGAAAGGTCTATCACAAAAAGATTCGCGAGGCGCAAGGAGAATCGCAGACATCATCGCTACTCGAGTTTAGCACTGATGACGAGCCTGTTAGTTAATTCACAAAAATAAGATATTCAAGCAATCAATTAAGGTACAAAACAGCCAGTTAAGACAAGAGCGGCAGACGCAAAAAGTTTTCGTTCGAAAGTCGCCAAGAAAATCGCCAAAGAAAGCGGTGCAGGTTGAGTCTATGCCGGAGCCTGATGTAATCGAGCAATTCTCATCCTCTGATGATGACGATTTACCCGGAATGGTGGACATGGGAACATCATGTCTTGAACCATCAATTCTGGTGACACCAGAACGGACAGAGCCAAGGTGAGTGCAATAATTTGATGTTGGTGTATTTTTACAAAGTTGTAGAACTCCTCTTAGAGAGCGAAACGCGACCCCATCAGGCTTAGAGCATAACATCGCTCCGATGAAGCAATCAACCTCAAAAATATCCCCTCTCGGTAAGATCAAAAAACATGGCCAACATTTATTTCTATTATTTCAACAGCAACAGAAACGAACTCTCCAAGTCTAGTTTATGATAGACAACCAATTGTTCGACCAAGAAATGTGAAAAGGTACTGAGCATCAACTCATCTTCTTTGATTACTGTCTTCTTAGAACTCCTCCTCGGCAAACTCCATCAGTCAAGCGACGTAGCGAGGAAGGAATGAGTCTACCTCAGCCAAGTGCCCATAGATCACCACCACCACCAAATCGTCACGCGTCAATCCTAACTCAGGCTCCTCAGCCTCCTGAAAAGCGACAGAGAACGGAAAGAGGTCGAACTTCGGAGTCGATAGAAGATACTTTCGCGATTCGCATGTCTTATTACTTGCCTTTTATCGGTATTTCAATTGCAGACTTGTTTATGTTTAAAATATTCTAGCGCTTGGAGGTTTCTTCTTCATTGTCGGCACTTACTGCTTCAAAGCGGGGCTAACCATTCTACCTGATATTTCTGAGGAAGTCGAGAGTAACGATCAAACACCAATGGAATTCACTGATATTGGCGATAACATTAAGTCGAAGATCGTGGATGTCTTCAATCAAGTTGAGTACAATACGCGAATGGCCGTTTGTGACTACTCTAACATTCTTGCTGGTAAGTTTTTGACATTAAAAAAGGTTATTCATAATAGTTATTCTTTAGGTCCAAAAGATGTTTCAAAGCTAACAAGCCTCTCTTCGCTTAATTTTGGAAATGAAATCAACGAGGAGATTACGAAAGAAATCATGAGCAACGAGAATATTGCGAATTTTCTCACAATGTAAGCATGAAGTGAATTTAAAAGCGAGTAACCTGTTTTTCAGAAGTGAAGATGGATTTGTAAGCCTCAACGATGATGGAAAGATAGATCTTGGATTCACCTGCCAAGCAGTGAAAGTTCTAACAGAGAATTACTTCACGATCCAAGTTGCTACTTTCTTTTTCGCACTCTCATTTATTGCTTCGTACTTCTGGAAAAAGGTAACATTTCGAAACTGAACTTGGTGTTCATAAAATTGTTCAGGTGGCAGAAAAGAAGAGAAAGAGCGAGATTGAGATCCAACAAGTTGTTCGGGAAATCATTGATTGTCTTCAAAACCATTCCGCTCGGTTAGAAATGTTCCAAATTCCATTGTCAACTTTTTTATAATAGAAACGGGTCAACAGGAGCTTCGATAGAACGCATCCGTGATCAGATAATTCCGATGGGTGACGATACACTCGCAAAACTCTGGCCGAAAGCAGTGAGCTCTATCAAACGAGATAGTCGCCTGCGAACAGAATTAAAAACCGTCAATGGCGAAGAAGGAGAATACTGGGCATGGATCGATTCTTCCATCAAAGCACATGATGAGAAGACGACAAGAGTAGCCGCACTTGGTAATTTGCATATTTTGGAATTGTTTTTTGAATATTTTTATTTAGCGGAGTGCTTGAAAATCAGAAACCTTTTGGCACCAAAGGATCACAATAAAGATGAGCACGACTTGATCAGAAAAACGATTCTCAATTGGTGCAGTGGACTGAATGGAATCTATGATATCGAGCTTGTCCCTGAAGATGGAACTGTTTATATCAAGTGTTCTAGCTGCGAAATGGCTGGAAAAGGTAGCAATTTGTCCATTATCAATGAAACTATGACATTATTTAGCGTACGAGCGAATGCGAGCTAACTGGTACAAGCGCAACCTCATCCAAATCAAGTACATCAAGCTCTCAGTTTACCACCGCCGCTTCAAAAATAGTGTCAACAAGAATACCATCATCGCATAAGTCAATTCTCACTTTGTCTCGCAACATGCTACTGCCTCGTTGTTTCCGGAAAATCCTCACAACACATTTACCAACACATGTTTTCCAACTTACAAGTCTTCTTTAATTCTCATTAATCACATGTATGTTCAAGTGCATTTAAAATCTTACATTTTTAAACATATGCCTTTTTCAAGTTCAAACCACTCCAACATCCAGCCGGCATGTTCTGAATTCCACTCTGTACCTCACCTAGCAAAAACTTAACGCTTTATCACTGTCCAATTAGACTATTTTGAATAAAGGCTCTTTTATAAAAACGCACTTATTTTGACATTCAGATGGACTTTTCTGGATCTGACGATGACTCGTCGTTCAGCTCAGGAACTTCCTTGCCAGTTGTTACAGGGGGCGTAGATGACATGGATGACGCTCTTTTTGGCGGATTCGGGTCAAGTAAGCCTCTCACGCAGACGACAAGTGCTCCTGGAGCCAGTAAAAAGGTCTCTTTTACCGGTAAAGATGAGAATGGTCCGACAGGAGGTTCGAACACGTCTAAAACCGGTGGGATATTAAAAACTAAATCTGCGCAGGACTTCGAGGAAAGAACAGCTGATAAGCCTGTCTCTGAAAAAACAAAATACGACTTCAATCTAAGCGATAGCGATGACGACCTCGAGAACCTCGACGAACTCCTCAAACCTTTTAACAAAACTACCACGAATGCTACAATAAAGAATAAGGAAAGGCCACCATCAGCAGAAAAAAGTTTCGACTTCTCAGATAGCCAGTCATTGCCAAATCTGCAAGAGGCGAAAAAGATCGAGAAACCTACAATATCTATGCCTGAATTTGACTTTTCCGACGACGATAACTCGCTTCTCAAATCCGAGCCATCAGAAGCACCTGAGCCGCGTAAAATGCAACCTGTTGTATCTAAAACTTCCGCAACGTCAAAGAAATCTTTAATATCTGTCAAGTCAGTTGCAAAATCGAATGAAGACATCTTCGCCAGCGCCACATCTGTGCCTGGCTTTTCCGACAATGAAATTTCTGAGCTGTCGCTTACCGAGCAAACACCAGTTGTCAAGAAGTCATCTACAAGAGCGGCATCTCCTCCTCAAGAATCACAAGATGACGACTCATTTCTAGCCGGCTTACTTGGGCAGAAAAAACCAATGGAAGAAAAGCCAAATGTTGAAGAAAAACCTAAAAGAGCAGTCTCTGAGCCGGCCAGTCTTGGAAAAAATGGAGATTTATCTGAAGATGATGATACGTTCAACATGTTTATCAAGCCGAAAAAGAAAGCGTCATCACAAGCAACAAAGAGACCAACGCCAATCATAGAAGCATCACCTCAAGTTTCCAATCCGCCGTCACCACCTCCAGAAATACCTCAAAAAAAGTCGTCCTTCATCCCTCCTCCACTCTCGAATTATCCCATCCAAACAGCCTCTGCGGGTCAACAAGTCTCTGACTCGCAGCTGGAAGAAATAAGCTCCCTCAATATTCAAATTCAGCAGCTCAAGGCAGCGCTTTCTGTCAAAGACGCCCAGCTGCATGAGCTTTCCTCGAATAATGTGGGCAACAATGACCGGCTTTCGAAGGAGCTCAACACTGCAAGAGAAGAAGCGAACTTAGCTCAGCAGCAGAAACTGAACGAAGCTCAGAGATGTCAGAAGAGGCTTGATGAAGCATTTGTTGATCACCAAGCGCACGTCAACAGAATGAAAACAGCTCACATGGAAGCGTCATCTATGATGAGGGAGGAACAGGTAAATTCGGTATTTTTAACTCTTTCAAAACCTTTTTTAGGAATCACAAATCGCACGAGTCCGTAAAATGCACGAGGAAGAACTTCAAGCATACAAAACTGCAACAGAAACGACCCGCGACGTCAAGGACCTTTTAGCATCAGTTTCAGTCGCAACTCAATCACTGAAAGATATCGCCATCCGAGTTGAAGAAGAAACAACAAAAGCGTCAGACCATTCTGGACTTATTTATGAAATGAGCGCACTGAAAGCAGTAATCGCGGCGGAGAGAAAGAACTTTGCTGCGGAAAGAGAGCGTTTTACTGTCATGGTCCAGGAAATGATGAAATACAATCGTGAACAAAAAGAAATGAGCTCAAACGAGCGGCTCAGACTTGAAGCAGAAATTCAGCGAATCGAAACAGAACGAAGATTACTAGAAGAGGTAAATAAAAATTCACTTGATAAATAAATAAAAAAAATTGCAGAATAAAATTCAACTCGAACAAGAAATCCAACATAAAAACCACGAAAACGTCAAATACAGAAATACTCTTCTCGACGATCATCAAAAGCAGATTATAAAAGTAGCAGATATGAAACAAAAGCTTCACGAAGATTGGGCAGAGCTGCAGAATGCGAAAGCATCCATTTTCAATTCACTAAAGCCAGATGCATTTATGAAATATGAAGAGAACTTGAGACAAGCAGCTGGTAAGAAAGGTCTTGTTTATATATATCCAAACTCCTGTATTAGCCGCAGCGGCTACAAGCAAAGCCGCGCTGCGTGAAGTCGAGCTTAGAGAAAAACAGCTGATAGAAGCAAAAGACGAAGTGATGCACGAAAAGAGGACGCTTAAACTTGAACGAGAGGAACTCTCGAGACTTAAATCATCAGTTCGTCGAGAAGAAGAAGACATAAAAGTGAGTGATTCAAAGAATTGACAAGAAACTTAATTGAATCCTTAAGAAACGCTACTCGGACTTTATCTCGGACACTGCCGAAGGCAGAACCGCACTAGAAGCAGCGAAACGAATCGAGTCTAGGGGTAATGATAAAATGCGACAAGCGGAACAAGCTCTTCAAAATCTCCACAACGAGCGCGTTCTTCTTCAACAGGTTTTATACCATGCTTTCATCCTCTGTCTTACAAAAATCTTAAGGAACGTCGGGCCATCGAGACGCTCCATCGCGAAAATGTTCATCCTGGGACTAGCTTTAACTTCCACGAGCCTGGAATTAGTTTCAACGAGTCGCTCCGCGTCAACGACCTGCTTCTCGACGATCCCATGAAGACGATTCTTGCACAAAATGCAGATCTTCTTAAACCGATCCAATTTTGAATTTTTTTCTGTACAACGTTTTATCTCACTTTTTATTTTTCTATTTTTGCGAGTTATTTTTCTACAAATAAAATAAAACATAAGCTAAATACAAACCTTCTTGACCTTGCGCTGCGAAGCTTAAAGTCACGAAAAAGATCTGAGATCCTCTGACGTTTTAAAACTACCGCAGGTTAAATGTGAGCGCGTGAATACTACCAAATGGCGATAAACGTATCTATTAGCTTAATTTTACGCTTAGAAATAATGAATCGATCTTGCCTGCGGCATCGATTGCGGGTCCTATTGTTAAAGCATTGATTCAGAGAGACCCGGTTTAGTCCATGCTTATCCTGATCATTCCTATATCTAGAAGACACACAAGATGAGAAATTACTACTGGAGTTTGCGCAACCTGGTTCTTTTCGGAGGACTAGCGTTAGTAGCGATTGTGACTTGTAGAGAAATCGCGTCCATCGCAAGAGAAAACACAAAAAATGTAATTATTGGTAAATCAAAAAATTGGTAGCGATATTTCGAGCATTTATAGGTCGATGGCATTCTTATGACTGGTAGGGATGAAGTTTCAGAGCTCAAAAAGAGACTGCAGGCGCTTGAAAAGAAAGCTAAGATTCAGCATCCAGCTGTAAAGGTATTCTGAATGTCGTGCTATTGCAAATTTAACCGGCGCTTCGTAGTTTCTTCCTGAAGGAAAACGCAAAAGAATCCTGGTTACAGGAGGTGCCGGATTCGTAGGCTCCCATCTTGTTGACAAGCTGATGATCCAGGGCCACGAACTGATTGTCGTCGACAATTTCTTCACTGGACGAAAGAGGAATGTCGAGCACTGGCTGACGCACGAAAATTTTGAACTAATCCACCACGATGTCGTGGAGCCGCTCTACATCGAAGTCGATCAGATTTATCACCTCGGTAAAGACTTTCAGAGTTACTTCGTTTCAGCGACTTTCAATTATCTATTTCAGCTTGTCCCGCTTCACCTCCTCACTATATGTTTAATCCGATAAAGACGATCAAAACGAGCTCGATCGGGACGCTTAACATGCTAGGTCTGGCAAAAAGAGTTGACGCGAGGCTTTTATTAGGTAAATGACTTTGTTATTAATTTTATTATTAGTTGCTCGTTAGAAACCGTACTAATTAAAATTAGCGTCAACATCTGAGATTTATGGCGATCCGGAAGAGCATCCTCAAAATGAAAACTATTGGGGTCATGTAAATCCAATCGGTCCAAGGGCCTGCTACGATGAAGGCAAGCGAGTTGCAGAAACGATGTGCTACGCGTACAAGAAACAAGAAGGTGTCGACGTCAGAGTCGCTAGAATATTTAATACATATGGGCAAGCTCATCTATCGTGTTTTAAAATTATAAGTTGATTCTAGTCCCCGTATGCACATGGAAGATGGCCGAGTCGTTTCTAATTTCATCCTTCAAGCTTTGCAAAATCTCGATATCACGATCTACGGCGGTGGAAAGCAAACGCGGAGCTTCCAATACGTCGATGACCTTGTCGACGGGCTCATTGGCCTGATGAACTCTGGTATGTCCAATAAAAACTAGCATTTATAACCGTTCTTCTACAGAAATAACGTCGCCAGTTAACATCGGTAATCCAGACGAACACACAATTGAGGAGTTCGCCACTATTATAAAAGATATGGTTGGCACGAATTCTAGAATTGTTCATCATCAAGCAACGGAAGACGATCCGCAAAGGAGAAAGCCTGACATTGAAAAGGCTTTCAAGGGTTTTGGCTGGAAGCCAGTTATGCCGCTGAAAGAGGGTATGTGACTTTTGATAATTAGAGTGTCTTTGGCGGTCAATGATCGGAGATCATGCCCTGTCGATCATACTCTTTTGTGTAGTGATTTTCGAGCTTCCCGACAATTTTTCGGATGCATTACCGGAAGTTTCATTTATTTCTGTAACTTCTTGATTTTTGGTTAGTGAGACGCTCTCAGATCTAAGTGCATGCTTTCTAATCAATGTATTTCATTGCGATGCGGAACATGGGTATATCATCCTAGAGACGTATGAACGTTATCTTTCTCAGACAAATTTTGATAGCCATTCATTCAAATAGTTAACTATCTTATGGTTTGTTTAGGCTTGACAAAGACGATCGAATACTTCCGAGCTGAGCTCGCTCAGGAAGAGAACAACTCTCCGAATATCTTCCTACCCGACGGATACTCAAATGATTTATAAATTATAAAAGTAGTAATTTCGAACCTAAAATTCTCTGTACTCAAAAGCGCGTAGTTCAACTTTATTCATATTTAACCATGATTACAATCAGTTTCACCTGAAGTTCAGAATCAGGTCCTGAACCAGATTTTCGTAAAGTAATTTTCTAACTTATGTGTTTTTAGTTTTTCTTTTTTTTTCCAATTCTTACGCAAAGAACATTTCTTCATCAACAATCTGTATCTAATAATTCATACTTTTCTGCTTTTCGATTATCTCAGTGCCAAGTCTGCCAATAAAAGCTCAAGTTTTATCTTTGTTTAGCTTTTGCAATTTTAGAATGACTAATTTTTTTTCAAATAGAACTTTGTGAAACCTATTTTCGAAAGCATGGAGCCAGCAAATTGTGTCTGCAAATACTTAGAAATCCCTTAGAAAAACCCACATTTTTGAAATGTGGAAAGAAATAAAAAGATAATATTTGGTGTGATTGAGTTAGATTTATTTTTACAGCAAGCAACAGGTCTACAAGCATTAAATTATTTACTCCTGAGATTCGGCAGGCTCGACGGCCGTTTCAGCCTCAGCAGCGGTCGTTTCCTCGGCGGCGGTCTCTTCCACAACTTCCTCGGCGGCGGCTTCAGTTACCTCGGCTGGTGCTTCGGCTTCAGCTTCTTCAGTAGGTGCGGCACCCTCTTCAGATGCGGCTTCCTCGGCAGGAGCAGCTTCCTCGGCAGGAGCAGCTTCCTCAGCGACGGCTTCAGAAGAAACAGCTTTTTCGACGGCCGTTTCCTCAGCAACTTCCTCAGTGGCTTCTTTTTTGGCTTCTTCAGCTGTAGCTTCTTCCGCGTTTTCTAGAATTTTTTATAAAATGGAATACTATGTTGAAAGTTACCTTGAGCTTCTTCAGCGGGAGCGTCTTCAGTTTGTTTTTCCTCAGCACCGGTCAGTTCTTCGGCAGAAACTTGTCCACCAGCTGGAGTGGGAGAGAGGGCTCGTGGCTCTTCCGCAGGGACTGGCTTCGCGTTTTCAGCTGCATTTTTGTCGGCTTGTCAATAAATAATTAACTCTTATTCCGTCGTTTACCTTCAGATAGGTTCTTTCCAAGTTCAGTGTCTTGAGCATCTTCAGTTTGATCATCAGTTACAGGTGTTTTTCCGAGAAGTCCGCCTGCTCCGGTCGCTTAAAACTTATCTCATTAAACTGGTTGTGAATTGAATGGGAATGTTAGATTTTTCAAGCGACTAATTGAAGGGACTGAATTCTTGAGAGGTAGATACCTCGACGTTGGGCCTCTTTTTTCTTTTTCGGGGAAAACTCTACGTCAAAGTTAACTCCACCTGGCTTGTTTTCTTCGATAGTTTCATCTAAAATAAACTGTTCCGATCTGTGGACCAATATTCGACTTACCTAGTTCTTTCTTTTCGCCAGATTTCTTGCAGTTTGAGAAAAGGTTGCCCATTTTGCTTGACTTTTCTGTTATCTATTTTACTAACTGATGAAGTGAGCGCAGAACCGGCAATGATTGAGAAAAACATCAACGCTTCTAGAAATCGGTCCTCGAAAAATAAATCTTGGACTTTTCCAAGAAATTCGTGTTCAAGAGAAGTTTTACGCATTTAGATAATCGGAGAAGAATTTCTTAACAAGTAGTTCGATCTTTACGCCTAAATAGCGTGAAGTTTCACCCGGGGAGAGGAGAGAATCGCCCTCCGTGCCCGATTCGGGGCGAATGTGCTATTTCCAAACAAGACAGACTCATTTTCCCCGTAAAATAATTTCAGAGAAATGACAATTTTCCGAGACTACTGCAGTAGAGGCAATATCAAGACCTTCTTTATAGAGCTTTTTCCAATTATTAAATGGCTTCCAAAATATACACTCGCTTTTGCACTGAATGATTTCATCGCTGGCACCGCTGTTGGCCTTACCGTCATTCCACAGGGACTTGCATATGCTTCTATTGCACGTCTTCCAGCGGCTTTTGGTCTTTATTCCGCTTTCATGGGCCCTCTAATCTACTGCATCTTCGGAACGAGTAAGGACATCTCCCTCGGCCCGACTGCTATCATGTCTGCACTCGTCGCTGCTGCTTGCGCCCGGCCAAGGACATGGCCCATAGAAATAGACCACTCTATGGATCACATTTCTGACCCCAACATCGCTGTAACGCTTTCGTTCTTTGTCGGTCTTATTCTTATCGCTCTTGGACTCGCAAGACTTGGCTTCTTGGTCAACTTCATCTCCCATCCAGTCATCACCGGCTTCATTTGCGCCGCTTCCGTCACAATCTCCACTGGCCAAGTGAAGAAGCTATTCGGTCTGCATCTAACAACATCGGAATTCTTCGTCGAAATCATCGACATCTTCAAGAATCTCAAACATACGAACATTTTCGATTTTATCGTCGGATTATCTTCCATTATTGCTATTTTCTTCATGAAATTTGGAAAGTCGAAATTCGCAGAGAATGAAAACAAACCAAAGTGGGTCAGAAAAATTTTCTGGTTTCTCGGAACTGCAAGAAACGCGATCATTGTCATCTCATTTGCAGTTATTTCGTTTATCGTGAATCACAATTTGATCAATTTCTGGGAAGACGGCTGCCCTGGCTCATCTCCTGGAAAATCCAACTGTACTATCTTCACACTCACAAGAATTAACAAGAACGCTAGTTTACCCCCCTTCGCCTTACCCGACTGGGACTACTATTACAAATGTGATCCTAAGGATCCGACCGACGCATGTTCTCATGACGGACATTATCACGTGACTCTCGGACGGATCGTCGCAGCGCTTGGAAGCTCATTTGCGATCATTCCAATGATGGCGTATCTGGAATCGATTTCCATTGCCAAGGGATTTGCTCAGAAGAACGAGTACAGGTAGCTCGCCTCTTTTGCATTTGACTTGTTTATTAAATCTCAAGAATCTCGACATCGCAAGAACTCGTTGCTATTGGAATGTCCAACTTTTTTGGCTCCTTTGTCAGCTCGTACCCCGTTACTGGCTCCTTCTCCCGAAGTTCTGTTAATGCGCAGTCAAATGTTTCTACCCCTGCTGGCGGAGTAATGGTCGGAGTTCTTGTTATTTTAGCCTTGGCGTTTTTGACTCCTGCCTTTGAATATATTCCATCAGCTTGTCTCGGAGCAGGTTAACACTTCGATTTACCAATTTGTTGTCTACAACAAGTTAAGTGATTATCATGGCTGCGTCTCAGATGTTCGACTACGCAGGGTGCGTGGAAATCTGGCGCATTTCAAAACTAGATTTTATTGTTCTCGCAGTAACCTTTATCGGCTGTCTTTTTGACACTGCAGACGGGATTCTTATCGGAATTGCGATGCATCTCATCATTTTGCTCTTCAAATACGCATACCCGAACATGTCCGATTTTGTGGATGAAAATGGCGTGCTGTCGATCTCTTTCGAAAGTGATCTTTATTTTCCCTCTGCTGAGAAAATCGAGGACCAGACGATTCTTTTTCAAGAGCTATACATGTCAAAGGTACCTTTTCAAAACTGATTCTTCTAACTTACACGTCAAAGGTTGTCAAGCTTGATTTTACAAAAGTCGAACGAATTGACTCTGCCGCTTCTCAGGCTGTTAAAAAAACTATCGAAGCGCTAATCAAAAAGGACCTCGCAGTATCCATCGCTGGCCATATGGACGATAAAGTCGTGGACAAGCTGAGAGCAGCTGGTATTTTCGAACTTCTCGCGGAAGCTTCAAATCAAAACAGAGAAGATAGTCTACCAATAGGTGAAAATCGTTGGAGTCGAATTTGTAAAAATTATAATTCAATAGAAGACTCTCCGGAGCTCATTGACGATGAAAATGACGAAACTGTTGGTGAAAACATCGATGTTTGAATATCTGTTAATATAAAATAAGAAAAGTCAATCACTTTGAAAATTTCATAACATTTCAAATCGTGATTTTTTTGGTGGCGCTATTGATAACTAAGCGTGATGATGGCGCCAACAAGCCGCAGGGAGCGCAGTAAAGTGCGCGCGTTGAGCGTTCGCGATCGTCCTCGAGCAGACTACGATTCAGTATATCTTTGTGTGATTACTAGAGAAGACCTTGAACAAAAAAAAGTCCCAAAGATGAAGTTTACAGCAATTACATTTGCTTTTTTGCAGAAAGGTGAGATATTTTAATTATTATGGAAAACTTTATTCTTGTAAAAAAATATTTGGTCATAAAACATATTGGAATTAATAAGGTCGTTTATGACGAACACGATCATTTGCACTCTTCTTTCTCAATTTTTACATCATTTAGGTGTATTTACCTTCTTGAGTCTGCGACATATCATTCCTCGTTACCGTCGCATTATAAAACTTTGCGATGATAATTCTCGGCAAATTATTCACTAGTGGTACCAAATTTACTCATTCTAGACAAATTTTTGGTATAACGAACATCTTTTAGAAGTAAATAAGAACTCACTGAAGGAAACAGATTTATGATCGGATTATCTACGCCTTCGAATATTATTCAGCATCTAAGAACAGCATAAGTTTTTATAAATATCTATCGATTCGGAATTGATATCTAGGAAATTGCTCAGCTGAGCAGGCTTATTCCAATCTTTTTTCTCTTCCGACTTTGTTCTTCCTTCGCTTGGTTGTTTTCTCGGCTCGTGCAAGGTGCAGCCATGGCTCGCTTATTCATCTGCCGCAGAATATAATTACTCTTCTTATCCAGTTAAATTAGAATACACTTCCATTTTCCAACACGCAACACTCGCGCCCGCCTTATTTATTCGATACGTAGCATTATCTCCATGTGCAAAAAAACAACTAGATTGTGCTGACAAATGATTTTTCTCTAGCCACACTCGCCGAAGAGCAGCTCTACTGGCAGGACTACGCCGACTACCCTTTAGAAGGACGCAATCTGCAGAACACGCTTTCAGGGCGACGCTCGGGCACGCTGGACACTAGACAAATCTTCCACAGAAAAAGACTTATCAATTCTCAGGTACAGAAAGCGTTTTTAAAGATCTGGTAAATTCGATTTTAGATTAAATTTAATTTTTGATTAAAAAAAACTTTTACTTCTCAAAATCTTTACGTTGCTTAGGGCGCTAGCTTATTGTCTTCTTCGACAATTATCATTTTCTCTTCAGGTCACTTCAAAATCCAACAATGCGGCCTGGTACTTCCAATACCACGACTACGGCTGCTACTGCGTTGCTCCTTCTGACCCTAAAAAGAATCGCGGTAAACCAGTTGATGCCATCGACAGGAGAGGGTTACATAAATTACAGTTGCCTCTAAATTATTTTTTCGTGATAGGGCGACTAATCCGATTAGCTCGCAAAACGATTCCGGCGCGCTTTTTGTTGATAAAGAGTCTTACTTGAGCTATCAGAGGTCCTTACTTTGAATAAATTGGCAACACAGAGATATCGAGTGTAACCCCCTTAAGTGCTTGCAAGCGACACAACATGTGCTATCAGTGCGCCTACTCCGACTTTTCAAATGCCAGACGAGAGTGCAACCCGAAGCAAATGGGGTAACTTCGATTGGATTCGAAACGCCCTTAACCTGCTTTTAGCTATCAGTACCGGATTAATAAGAGCGACGAAACAGGCAACATCAAAATCGAGTGCACCAACTCACCAGACACGTGCGCCTACGCCACTTGCATGTGCGACAAGGTAGACAGCTTCTAGTGTCTGTCCAGATACGTAACACTTCTATTTAGGCACTTGCGGACGAGCTTGGAAATCTCGCAATGAAGGGCACTCTTGCCGAAAAGGATTACAGGTGACAACTAAGAGACATTCTTTAATAACAAGAAAACGTGATGATGTGGTTCCGAAGTGACCACAGTTCTCTCAACGGATTGATTTGACCGACCCGATTATAATTCTTTTATTAAATTTCATTTGCAAGAAACTACGATGCTGCTAAATGCAGTGGCTCCCAATCGCGCTCGGACCCCTCTCCAGAAGGAGTCTTCAACGACGACATGGGCGCATTTGACTTCGAGAACCAGATCACGTTCTTAACCGAGCCCGAAGGAGCTGATGTTCCTCAACAGTGCTGCGGCGTGTACCCACAGCGATTTCCGTACAAGAGCTCAACGCACGAGTGCTGCTCAATCGGCGGGGCGACGGAGGAACTGAAACCCCTTGGAACTTGTTAATTAATTTCAATTTTCTTATCTTTGTACATAGAAAACGGGTCCTTAATTTATTAACCTTTGAACCTTCTTCACTTTCTTTGAAAAAGTTTGGTCAACATCTTTGAAGGTTGCCAAAAAGAAGAAAAATAAGGACCCCTGCTTTAGAAAAACTTCAGCGAGCGATATACAACATTTCAGCACCGACGAAATCATATCAAATTGAACTTCATTATATTGTCATTATGTCTAACTTTTTTGTAAATAGCGAATTCCAACTGTTGTAAAAACGCCTCCAACAAGTATAAGTAAGTAACGGTAGAAATCTATTCACCGAAGATCGGAAGAAAAAACTCATGGTTGAGCTGGCGAAAATCAGGCCTGACTTTTCGTCAGTCTTTCATTCATGAGCGCCACTACAGTGAAAAACGTCAGTTACGAAAAATCTTTCCGATAAACCTGAATTTATTCAAACCTGTATAATAAACTCAACTTTTTATATAAAAATCATGATTTTGTTGATCTTTTCCAGCACGAGAAAAAAAATAGAAGGGCAGATGATGAGCTCATGAATAGGACGAGACCTAAACAATTTATTCTCAGAAGGGGAAAAACATAAAATTTGTAAATAAGGCAGCGCTTGATTATAGCAGGGAACATCCGCCGAACTTTCACTGAAGTGCTGCCGAATGCAAATCACAAAATGAGATCGACTCTTCTAAACTTTAGAATCTAAATAGCTTGGAACGTTCCCGCTGCTTGTTTTTTCTGACAGAACGAGCATTTCAAAACAAGATTCTAAATTTACAGATTTTCCAAAATTTTAAAATTGCTATAACTGCTTTCTATCTTTAAAACGACGTGCTTCAATTTAAAGTTCGTCACGTTATCAAACCCCGGACTTACATTTCTAACCCTCGTCAAAAGCCCAAACATTCTCGCACTTTCAAAGCCTTATCGCAGGCCTGGAAAATTTGTTAAACTACCACTCCTCTTAATCAGTGATTTGGTTTAGGAAAAGTAACTTATTTCTTGAATCTGAAAATATTATTCAAACGCTTCTAATTTGCAGAAACTTCTGTGTCACCCGAATAAGGAACCTCTGTTTCATCTTTGCTTTGAGTTTATTGTCACTTCTAGTTTTTCTGGAACCTGTCGTCTGTGCCTCGACAGAAGTTAGTTTATTGTTCCGCGAAAATGATTTGCTTTTGATCTGCAACCGGTTCTAGTCCCATTAGCTCAGCAGGTGCGCTCCAATCTTAGAGTAACTAATAAACTCAATCGCCTTGTGTCACTTTTCCCGAAAAAAAAATTGCAGATCAAAGCCGCTCCCAAAAACTGACAGAATCGTGTGTAATCTTTTTGGCGGAACCGGTACCACTTCTCCTTATTTGAATTGCAAAATTTTCCATAAAATTTTAATACCGTCAGCTCTAAAAGCAGTTTTTTTGCATCGTCGTTGCAACTAATCCATCGTCACCTGAACTGCGGAACATCTGGAGAACACTCTTATGTGAGATCTGTCTTACGTTATTTTCTCAACTTCCACTTGAAATATTGAAGTGTGGAGTTTTTCTAAATGAATTAATCCAGCAATTTTAGAACAGATAATATTCAGTATATTTTATAAAAAAGTTTTAAAACTTTTTCGGTCAATCATCCAACTACAAGACCCCCCTGCTTTATTTTTTCTTTCAGTCAAAAGAACGTGCGACTGTGCTTCATTCCCAAAAAAGAAGATAAGCGGTTTTCAACTTGAGAGGTTGAATTATTGTTTCTCACACTTAAAACACTAGAAACTGGAAAGACGCTCGAATCGCGGGTTTTGCTGGACTGACCGCGTCGCCGTGGCGGCCAGTGTTAGAAACTTTCACCAAAGATTGATAGTTCCGAAAATAAACTTCGAGTGAGAGCTGTGTTCAAAAAACAGTAATCTTATGGCTAGTGTTTTTAGCACCAAAGAATTCAACTCTTATTTTTGATAGTAGCTGACTGTCTGATAGATACAGTTGCAGAAAGAACACGTTTCAATCTTTGTTGACAGAAGTCTCAAGCACGGTCGTTTGAAGACCCCTTCTGAACTAAAGAATGCTTAGTGTCGCCTAATCGGATAAACTTACTTAATTTGCGACTTAATCTGTCGCCGTTGAATAATTTCTCACTTGCTATTTTCAAGCACAGATTCTCCCGGACAAAAACGTTTATCACTTTTGCCGGAAAGATACTGTATCATATCAGTGAAGTGGTTAAAATGCTCTGGTGCTGAAAACTTTATTAAAACGCGTCATTCACTCATCCTCCAACAAGCACCGCCCAAATGCTTCTAGAACTCCAATATCTACATTTCATTTTCGAGCAATACAGTCAAAGAGAAAAAAAAATGGGAAATACAGTAGTTAAGCCAATTCAACGAACTGACCCTGAGAAGGGTTTGTTTCCCTCGGGAATGACTCCAGCGATGGTAAATAAGTAATTCGCTCGTTTATTAAACTATTGCGTACACGTGTATTTATAACCTGGTATACATTTTAATCGAAAATGATTCTTATCATCTGTACTTTTACTTTAGCGCAAATACCGACCAAAGAAAGCACCAAAAAAGAAGGAGTACGAGTCTTCTTACAAACAAGGCGACTGGAGTCCACTGAGGAGAAAGAAAGAAAAACCGCCGCCGTTGGTACGAACCAAGAAGATGTGCGAACCAATGGAACCGTACCCGGATCCCTTTATCGGCGGATATGCCCTGCCTAATCTTGTGGAAATAGATCTTAGAAGAGATATGCCTGTCACGGAAATTCTCGCTGAACCAGAACCTGAGCCCGAATTTGAACCAGAGCCTGAACCAGAACCAGAGCCAGAACCAGAGCCGGTACCAGACCCGATACAGGAACCAGTACAAATATTTATGCCACCTCTTATCACCGAATATATTCCTGTTGGTAAAAACAATCTTTATTTTCTGTTACTCTCCATTAATTTCAGTCAAGAAAACAGACGCATTCACAAAATTTGAGCGAGCCTGGATCTCAATCCTCATTCTTTCCGTCATCATCGCTGTAATCGCAAGAATGACAATTCGGCGGATAATTCAACCTCCGGAAGACTTCTATCTTTTCACACAAGAAATCGTTCCTAATTTCTATGAAGGACAAATCTACGCGTTTACAGAACATGCTCAAGAAGACATAGTCCCTTCATGCGAGCAATTCTTGGAAAGATGGGTCGATTTCCCTGAATCGGACATTGCCAATTATACGATACACAATGAGGAAAGGGTCAAAATACTTTTTGATGTTATAAAATCTCATTTTTTTACAAACCCATAATTAGATAGACGTACGTCTTTTTCCTCAATACTGCGGGAACTTTTCATACAACCCTCCGACAAATCCGCTTGATGATACGATGTACAACTCACTTATGTTTTTAAGCAAGGAACTGGATCTGTTCAATAGCTCCCACACTCACAGTGGAGGGATTACTCTTCATGCTGCTGACGAAAACGAGTGCAGGATTGCATCAGGATTGTATGCTTGTTTTTTGACGTTCAACTTTTGATTTTTAAGTTCTCAAACTTCAAACCACGTTGTTTTTGAAGGAACTACAGACGAATTAATTTGCAAAACTCTGACGCATGGTGCGATCTATACTTGCAAGTTTTCTTGCAACTTTGCGGGGGCTGCACCATCAACGATATCACCATCAAGTACAACAACAAATCCTTGCTTCAACGCTGGAGTTACTCCTTGTTAAGCTACTCTTTTTACTGAAAACTTCGATAACTAGCCATTTATAACACATGCGAAATAAATTCTCAACCTCAATTTCCCAGATCGATTCTGCAAATTTTGCCTGAGAACGTGCCGAACTTTGAGAAAACGCGCCAAATCCGTCTTTTGACAAAAGCGGTAAAATTTCCGATTACAACTTTATTCTGAAATTTTCAGCTCTCTCACTGACGTGTACATTTTCGATCAGCTTGTTCTTTTAAAAATTACTCATATTTTTTAAACCTTAATCTTCTATTAATAGTGACGTTCTAAAAGGCAACGGTCCATTAAGTTTGGCAGGCTATAAATTATATATACAGCTCCATTACAGTCGAGTCGAGTCTTAAATTGGAATAAAAACTTGATGGACAAGTTCGCGCTGTTTACAACT
>Ga0115008_10001557_pt1 | contig 18670 bp, 17 predicted proteins | sample FraStrMetagenome_FD_87164 | JGI IMG/M metagenome (GOLD analysis project Ga0115008, IMG submission 87164) | Marine eukaryotic phytoplankton communities from Arctic Ocean - Fram Strait ARC3M Metagenome | ecosystem: Environmental > Aquatic > Marine > Oceanic | place: Fram Strait | collected...
AATTACTTTAGTTTGTTTTGGTCTTACAACTGAATTCATAAAGTGTGAATAGGCTGTAATAATCTCATCAGCATTACTAGAGAAACCAGATGCATCTACAACTCCTAACAATTTTGGAGAAGTTATACGGTGCGCAGTTAATATTCTACTAACTGTTCTAGCATCAACTAATAAATAATAGTCATCATTTGCAGATTCTATTGGTGTTACTTGCATTTCTTCACCAGGTCTAGAGAAACCTAAGAAGAATCTACCAGCATTCTCTTCGCCAGTAAATGTGTTCTCTATTTCTCTATAGATGTCTGCTCTTTCCTCAGGATTAGGAATACCATTTCTGAATTGAATAAACATAGATGGACTTAAACCGTTAGAGATGTTAGCGTTGTGGAATCTAGCGATGCGGGCATCGAGCTGGATATCGTTCATAGCCGAAACGTACGGTGGAAGTGGATAGACATCTTGACCTGGCTGGTATGATTTACAGTAGTATATTTGAGATGCATTATCTCCTTTATTGTCAGTTATATCAAATGCAGTATATTCTACTGGTTTGTATTTTCTAATAGCAGTCCAATCAGATGAATAGTAATAAGACTTTACCTTATCGTCATCATTTGGAATAGCAGCTCTTACATTAGCAAAAGGTAAATGATATAATTCCGCTATACGTGAGCCTTCTTTGTTCCAGATCACATTCATAGCATACCCACCAAATAGTGTGTAATCTAATGCAATCTTATTAAAGACTTCGTTAATAGTCTCACCATCAGTGTTGATATACTCTGTACCGTAGTCTATAATACCATCACCTACAATACCATCTCTAATTGCATTAATACAAGTAGCATTAATTGCAGATGTATCATATAGTCCTATAATAGTTTGTGGAAATAAGTTATCGCCACCGAATCTCATATAGTCTTTACCTCTTACTTCAGAGATAACTGGTAATTCTAGCGCTGTAAAGGTTTGTCCTTTAATAGAGTATAAACTCTCTGGATTTCTTGTGCTCATATTTTATATTATGTATAATTTGGTCTAAAGTATGTATCTGACTCCCTTTGCTCGTTATTAGAGATATAAGGCTTAGTGTCCATTTCACCACCGTTATTGAATAGTAATCTAACCATACCTCTATTTACAGGACCAATTGTTGGTTTATCAGTAGGTCCAAATGCTGGTGTTGTAACCACTTGATAAAAACCGTTTCTGTGTTGTTTATTAAATTCAGTAATTTGACTAGTATCAACAAACCATCTAGTATACCTTTCATTAGTTGTTAAGGTAGCGGTACTGGCAAGTGGAAATGGTCCTAGCCACTCTTGTGTGTTTAAAGATCTATACCAAGTCCAAAACTGTCCTGTGAAATATAGGGGTCCGTTCCAGAACATTTCTATATAAGAGCCTCCTGTTCCTATGCCTTGATTTACTGTTGATGTCATACTTAATAATTATGTTTCGTATATTAAGAAATATAAAAACAGCGTGAGTTGTAATTAAGATAAATAAAATATGATAAAACACATCAAATACGGTGAATGGGAGTGTATGAGTCTACCTCTTGCAGGTTTAGAGTCACCTATTGTTAAAGAATTACTAGATAGAATCAAAGAATTAGACTGGACTGACTACGAGCTGTGGACGCATGGGAGCATTCTAGGAGACACTACTGCCAATGATATAGATTTAACTATTATAGGACCAAGAGATGTCCAGCGAGTCTCCATGTTGTTAGAGGGATGTGTGAGGTTAGGTTACCAGCGTAATATACAAACTGATGTTAAATATCTAGTAGAAGGTCATTTATATGATGCAGTCGAAGGCCATCCTCAATGTAATATAGAAGCACACTATCAACCAGAAATCTGGATTAATGGTACTACATATAAATATGGTGTGTTAGTCGATGGCTTATGGTGTACTGAAAGACATTGGCCTATGGTTAAATCAGCACCGTATTCTCCAAAACAATTGATATAAAAAAAGGGCTACTAATTAAAGTAACCCTTTCTTGTTGATATTTAAGCTAGTTAAAGTTTTATGCTTCGACTATACTTCCTGTAACTTCAAATGATGGTTGTTCTTCCATTCCGCTGAAAGTTAATTCAGAACCCGATCTATCACCATACGCAACACCAGATACATTTGTACCTGCAGTCATATATGCGTTTCTAGAAATACCTACTGACCAATATTTAGCATTGTTATCCTTAAATACAACAACTAATTCGTTGTTTTGAGATAGTAATAAGATTTGATCTCTTATTGCTGCATCTCTTTTATTTAAGATCATTGTTAATGCCTGATCGTAGAATAATGTACCGTTTTCTTGCGATACGTTGATAGTTTCTGTGAATGAACTAGTTTGTCTTGGAACCTCAAACTCAAAGAAGTCACTAGGTGTAAGTGCTGAACCACCTACTGTAATCGCTGTAATAGTTCCAGCTGACTCAGTAAAAGACTCTGTAGGGCCGTTAGCGATAAAGATCTTCTCAATACCACCATTCTGGTCTACGCAATCGAGGGTTACCCCTTGTGTTATGTTACATGCCATAGTTACTTATTGTTTTTTTTAGTTAATAAAACCAGAGCCACCTGAGCAGCTCTGGTAGTTTGATTTACGCCATATCGTTAGTACCGAATAGGTTTACTTCACCTACTCCAACACCTAATCTCCACGCTGCACGGAATTTCATCACGTCTGCAGATTCGTCATAGAAGAATCTAAATGCGTCTAGCTCATCAGTTAAACCAGTTGCTGCTAAGATCATCTTACCAGGACCAGCAAATTTGTAATCAGATCCTACAAGACCTGAAGACTTAACCACAGTTACATTAGTTCCAGGTAAGATAATTACATCGTTACCAGATACTGAATCATAGTGGAATAAGTTAGAAGCTACTAAACCTCTTACTAAAGCTCTATAAGCATCAGGAGAAACGACCATAATTAAGTCATCTCTATCTTTTACTGCTTCGTCGATAGCATCATATAAGTCTAATGCTTGTTCTACAGCGTTAGCTGGAGTCCATGCTGCTGGAGTACCAGCTTGTAGATTAGCTCCGTTTGCAGAAGTAATCTGTGCTTTAAGACCTGTAGTTGCACCGAAACCATTGATTAAGAAACCTTCGTTGTATTTTCTTAATTTGTCTGCGTAAGACTCAGAAATTACTTCCTCGAAAGGTAGTTCATCATTTCCAGTTCCTGCTGACATAAATGCCGATTGGTATACTGATCTTAAGTCCTCGATACACATTTCTGTCTTCGATTGTAAACTTTCGATTGTTACGTTTACTTGTGAGTAAGTTACTTGTCCGTCAGAAGTCCAACCGCAAGATAATGCTGATACAGGTAGTGCTGCATCAACTAAATTAATAGCGACTGTTCCACTCGTGAACCCGCTTCTTAGATCTACATAATCAAGTAAATCTGTTTTTAATACAGCCTTCGAGATAAGGTCCAAAGATAATTGGTCCGTATATGCTGGAAGGGCTGAAATGTCAAATCCAAATGCCATAATTGTTAATTGTTTTTTTGTTAGTTTAAATTATTTGTTGCGGATAGCTCTTAATGCATCCATTCTTGTAGCTAGAGTTGATTCAGCTTCTTGTTTTGTTTTGCTGAAGTTATTTCTAACTGGTTTTGTAGCAGGTTCATCAGCTACCACATTAAATCTTTCTTGTAAAAGAGATAATTCTTTCTTTAGTTCTTTGATTTCGTCAGTGTAAGGCTCTAACATAGTTGCAATACCCTCAAGCATTCCTTCTACGTCGAATTCTTTTTTCTCTTCGATCTCGATTTCTTCTTCTTCCATCTTAACTTCTTCTTTATCTTCTTCAGAAGCTTCAACTTCAGCGCCCATATCTTCGATCTTAGAGATTTCGCCGTTTTCACCAACCGTAATCAATTTACCATCAGTTGTTTCGTGTTTCCCCGCAGGTGCGAATGGATCTTCAGATGCACCTTCTCCAGCTCTTACAAAAAGGATTGCTCCATCTTGTAATTCACCTTCAGTGTACACTTCCGTTCCATCTACAAGTTTCGCCTCTGCAAATGATTTTTCAACAACTGTTACTGTTTCTGTGTCAGCTCCGAGCATTACTCTAAGCTTTGAAATTGCGTTCTCGACTGTCATACTGTAATAGTTTTTTTAGATTATTATTGTCCTGACTTAGTGCCAGGTATTAAGTAATATAGAAAAGGTCCATATTGACAAAAACTAAACTTTTTTGAAAATAAGTGCTCAAATATTTTTTTATGTCAATTATTTTTCGTATATTAGTAGAGTAATATTTAAAACAAGTAAAATTATGAACAATTTAAAAACACTACCCGCTCCGAGAACAATCTCAGAACAATTCGAAGTCTTTGGCTTTGAGTATGCAATTGGCGATGGTCATTGTATTGGTCTAGACCACGAACTATTAGATGGTAATGCTGTCTATGTTGACTGGGACGAAGACGAACCTAACTACTATATGATAGAAGGTCACGTGTGCTACTCAATTGAAGATGCGGTAGCAGTCTTAGAAGACATTAAAGATAACCCTGAAATGTACCTAGTATAAAAATAATTTGAAAATAAACCGCGAAAAGTTTTTTTATGTCAAATCTTTTTCGTATATTAGTAGTATAATAATTAATTAATCAATAAAAACAATGAAAATAGTAAAAAAATTAATGGCTTTCGAAAACGAAATGCAAACTACATTAAAGGACATGTACAATGAGCCTCAACTTATGAATGCTCTAAATATTCAAAATAAGGCTAATGTGCCGAGTTTCCAGAAACTGTGTCTTTTTGCACACAAGTTAAAGGAAAGAATGATAAACGTAGAGCAATATGCATTTTGGTCTTATAGAGGTCACTATCATAATACTGCTATTAATTGGACTACACACTGGGGAGAAGCTAAACTAAATGAGTCTAATATACGTTTTGTAATTAAATCGGAGGATGGCGTTAAAATAGAATTAAAACAATGTATGTACGACCCTAATACTGTTGAGCTATTTAATATAGGTGTTGACAATAAAGGTCAAGGTATCGGTACTAAAACAATGGAAGTCTTAAAAGAAATTGCAGAAGATACTGACATTGCTTTAAAGTTAGTACCATGTTATCAAGGTGAAACTCCTAATATTAAAGAACATGTAAAGAGAACTTTACGTCTAAGAAAGTGGTATGAGTCTATTGGTTTTGAATCTATGGACGACACAGCTTACCTAGTTTACTAAAAATAATTTGAAAATAATTGCGCAAAAGTTTTTTTATGTCAAAAAAAAGTTGTAATATTACCCTATATTAATCATTAAAACAAAATAAAATGCAAAAATTAACACAAACATCAACAATGGTAGACAACAATAACTGTACTGTACTAGCATTAAAATCTGTAACTGGTTGGCAAGAACGTAAATGTCATCGTATTCTAGCAGAAGGCGGACGTAAAACAAACCGTGGATTTGACATTCAAGGTTATCTTGCAGATTGCAAGGGTAAAATCGAGTCTGTTAGATTTAAGCCATTCTATATGGATTGGAAACTACAACGAGAATTCGAAAGGTGTGGATATAAAGGAGATAGGTGGTGTGAGTCTATATCTCTTAAACAATTTGCTGAACAAAATCCTAAAGGTGCTTTCTATATTATCATTAGAGAACATGCGCTTGCAATTATTGATGGTAATATAGTAGATAATTTAGCTGGTAAACAAGGAGGTCTAGGTCGTCATATACAAGTTGCATATAAAGTTACTGGTAATATTAAACCTAATATGGGTAAAGTACACATGCTAGATACTAGAAATAAAAGACATGCTCGACTAAGATGTGGCGAAACTGTTACTTATTTAGGAGCTCCATTAAAAAATAAGTTTGGTAAAGTACTTGCTAAAAAAGGTGATCTAATTAATATCGTTACACAACACGCTAATGGTATGGTGTCTGTTAGGTTTCAACATCGAGGTGTTGCAGTACCACACCCTACTAGGAAGCAAGTATTCTCTTTTCCTAATGGTTGGAACATTGTGTTCAAAATGGACCGTTCGTTTTTTGAAGTTCTTAAAGAACGTAAACATTATTACAATTGTGGTAATTCCCAGATCAATGCAAGGTAGATGGGTATTCTTTTCTAAAAGGTGTTGGTATGCTAAATACCAATACCCTTTTAAATAATTTAATATTATTTACTTATGTAGTGGGAGCACCTGTCTGCGACCTGCCAGGTACCAGTCTACTACCCACCAGGTACCAGTCTACTCTTCTTTCTTGTTTCGATGTGCTCTTATTCGCATTACATTTAAGATAATACCTGTGATAATTAATCCCATAGTAAGTATGCTATTCCATTCTACCATAGCTGAACCCGCAGCTGTTATCGTAGTTAGATTTGCGATTGAGTCTTTAGTTTCTGCTATCATGCTTTAGTTGCTTTTTCTATAAATTGACCAGCTACTGAAAATCCTCGAAGTTTACCCTCTTTTATTTCTTTCCAAGTCTCTTTATTATTGATTTTATACGATGCCATCCATGTTCCAGTTGGTACTTCAAATCCCATTGCTTTGCTTTTATCCATTTCAGGATCATCGACAATCCAAGATTCAAGAAGAGTATTATTAGTAGTAATGTCGTCATCGTGATTTATATCAGTGTTATTCTGGTTATTATACTCAAAGAATTTCTGAGCAATCTTCTTTACTGTGTCTTTTGAAAAGAATACATGAAACGGTACGCCATTCTCATCCTTTCTTAGGATAAGATGATCGGGAACCATCGCGGGACCAGTTACTATCATTTCATCATCATCTGAGAATGCAAATGTACCAGGATATGCCCAATAATCATTAGATGCACTAGCTACTTGTCCTGCTCTACCATCTGCTCGGCCTTTAGACATTACTACAGTTTGTCTACCTTCTCTATAGACTTCTACTTCCTCCCAATAATGGTTACAATATAAACCGCCTTTAAAATCAAAAATACTGTAAGGTCGACCTCTGTGTCTGAAACCTGTGTTTATAGACCTCGACATAGACGATAATTCTTCACGAGTATATAACTTACCCATTCTAATCATAGCCTTACAGAAGTTACGAGAATTGCTTGAGATAGGTCCTGTATATCTGAATTTAATCTCTGGTTCTTTATCAGCATCTTGCTTACCAAGAATATCTAAACCAACAATACCTTTTAGGTAATCACCAACATCTTCGAAGTTAGCTTTAGTTCCATCAACATAAACAGTCTCTTCAAAGTTAAGTACTTCACCATATTGTTCAGCTAATTTAAGAATTGCTTCTTCTATTGATTCTTGTGGATCAAAAGAATTGTAACAAATAGCAGCGGCTTGATCATCATCATAACCTTCACCTTTTAAAACAGGTATACAGCGACTAACGTATTCATCTTCGGTCTCACCTGAGTTTGGTTCTACAAATCCATGTTCTGCGCCTTCCATTAGGTCACCATTTGGCATTTCATGTAAACCTATTCTTCTTAAGAAATCTTCTTTGTCATATTCAATTTCATCTCTAACAAAAGAGTCTATAGATTCTTTAGCCATCGCAATACGATTATCCATATCTTCTACTTGATTTAATAAGTCTACAATACCATCAATCATATCGGCATTAACCTCACTAAATGCTAAGAAGTCTATACCTATTGCAGGCTTATCTACAATTGACATCACTTCGACTCCTAAATCATCAAATTCTAAATTTTCAAAGTCTATTAAAAGTTCTACTATTTTGTTCATAATCTATTTATCTTACAACCTTGCGAGGTCATTAATTTTTGCATCAGCTTCTTGCTGACTAGTCATTTCATCTGAAACTACATAGGCTCTAATTACTGGTTGTGTATTACCAGCATTTTGATCTAAAGTTATTTCATTTACTGCGGAATCATCTGCGGCAGCTCCATCTGCTAAGGCTTCTGCTGGATTAAATGTTGGTACAGTTGGTGCTGATGGTGTTGAACCACCTCCACCTGAACCTCCACCTCCACCAGGAACTGGAGTTGATATAATATCTTTAACAGATTTAAAACCAATTGCAGCAATTGTTGCAATATTGGCAATCTTAAGACCTATTTCAAATGGTGTAATAGTTTTAGTTGCTAATTCAGCGGTAATACCTTGATATGTATTGATAGTTGCGGCTGCAATCGCTGCAGCTTTACCAGCAGCACTATTCTCACCTAAAAGATCTGCGATAGCACCAAATGTTTGACCAGCTAGAGCAATCTGTTGATCTTTCTCTGCCTTTTGCATTTGCTTGTCAAACTTAAGTTTCTCTTTGTCTAACTTCTCTTTCTTCTTAACGAATAAGGCATCTACTTTGGCTTTCTCTTCCGCAGTAGCTCTATATGTGTTAAGTTCATCTCTCGCTGCTTGTTGTTGTATCTCTAATTCAGCGTATGCCTTTTCCCATTGATTATCGATTGCCTCTGTATTTAAAGTAGCAATCATATCATTAATAGACTTCTTTCTTTCTACTTCAGCTAGTTCTAATTCTGCAGTTATTCTACCTGCATCTAGTTTTCTAGTTTCTAATGCAGTTTCAGCATCAATACGTGCAGCGGTAGCCTCTGCTAATGAAGTTTCGAGTTCTTCACGCTTTTCATAGTTAGATTCTTGACTAATTTGTAGTCTTAAGTTCTGTTCTTCTAGTTTAGCTTGTTTTGCTAAGTTCTCTGCTAGTTTTACTTGTGCTTCTCCTAATCTCTCTAATGCAGCTTTTCTTTCTTCGTAAGTTCTATTAGTATCTTCAGCGATCTTTTGCTGAGTTTCCATTTCTTTATTTAGTAATGCGTTATCAACTATGAGTGCTTGTTGTGCATTTCTAATAGCTCTGAATTGATCTACTAATTTAGTGGCAACTTCTACAGCTTCTTTAACTTCTTTAACTACTGTCTTACCAAACTCAATAACAGATTCTGTAGCATCTGCCACTTTATCTGTAATATCTTCTACTCCTAAGACTACTTGACCTACTGCATCGGCTGCAATCTTACCAGCACTTGCAAAGTTACCTTTAAATAACTCTGAGATAGCCTTCCCGAGTGATGGGATGAGTTTTAAGAGACCTTCGAACCTGTTAATGATATTCTCTTTAATAAGATTAACAAAGTTCATTAGAGCTTCTTTAGGGTTAGTAAACACCCATACTAATAATTCACCTAATTTACTAAATGCATCTTGGATTTTACCACTAATAATACCTAGGGCTTCCATCGCAATGGCTAACTTTCTACTACCCTCTTCAGAATTCTTAAAGTAGGAGACTAAAGCGGTAATAGCAATTAACAAGGCACCAAGACCAGTAGCTGCGATAGCACCTTTAAGTCCTTTAAACCCTGTAGTTACTCCCTTGATCGAAGCCTTCATATCATTGAAAGCTGATTTACCTTTTGCAAGTATTGAATTCTCTTGAGCTACCTTCTTGGTTTCTTTACCAAGCTTAGACATCTCTTTCTGTAATTCCTCTACGGATTTTACTTCCTTCTCAATACCATCAATGGTAAATGTAATTTTAACTTCTTCTTGTGCCATCTATATAGAAATATAATTTGTTAGTCTTTTGAATTTACTATTATACACAAAGTGAATCATTAGCTTCTACATCTAAACCTGCTTCTGTTTTTGGTGGTTTAATTGCACATACAACAACTGAAGCACCAAATGCTAATATACCTGTTTGTTGAGTACCGCTACAGTCTGTGTATTTGTAACTACCTTCTGGGACTACACCATTATTAGTAATAGTGTATTCTTGACATGTAAATAGATTACAAGACTCTGTACTCGTACATAAATTTGAACTTACATTAATCTGAACACTAGGATCACTAACTGTTACTGTACCAGATTCTGCACAAACAGTACGTGATTGACCAGAACCAATTAGTTGATTACTGAATGTAGTACCATTAAATACGTAACTAAAAGTTTGACCTGTAAAACTAGTATTATTAAGAGTAGTACAGAACTGTTGAGCTGGTGGTGTAATACCTTGACAATCATCACAATCTGTATACTGTGTAGGATTAAGTGAATCATTACTACCTGTAGGATCTTGTAGTTGTAATATCTCTACACATATACCAGCATCTGGTCCTGTTGAAATCTTATAGACTCCACCAATAACTAATTGTGTTAGACTATCAAATTGTCTAGGTGGAAATGACTGAGTATCACAAGCGTATGCATAATATGTAAAGCTAGTTGCACAGTCTGCACATGTTGCATATACATTAGCCACTTGATTAATAAATGGTGCATTAGTGTTATCGCCTCTAACAACCCAACATCCTGCTTGACCAACTAGATCAACTACTTGATTAGGTGTAAGTACTACATTACGATCTGCATATTGGAAGCTACCTTGAGTATCACAAGATTCTAATAGGTAACTATCAGGTATTGTTGCAGTACACGAAGGACAATCAGCATATATTTGATCTATAGTGTATGAAGGCTGATTTGTAGTAGTACCAGTAACAACATAACATAGAGTACTAGTGCTAAGACTAACAGTATCACCTACTTGTGGATTAGTACCTACACCTTGATCTACATCTGCTATTAATATAGTAGATGAAACTTGTGTACAACTGTTTAAGTGTTGTCTAACCTCATAATAGGTTGTTTGTTGATTACATGCTATAGTAACAGTTTCAACAGTAGATTGACATCCTAAGTTATCAGTAGCATAATATAAGTAATCACCAGGACAAAGACCTGTTCTAGTATCTGGTAAGGTTCCAGTATGACCATCTTGATAAGTTACAGTAATAGGTGTTGCTCCACTAGTTGCAGTAACTGTTATCTCACCGTTACATGGTGCAGGGCTACAATCTGTAGCATCTACATGTGTATTAGTTGTAGTAACTGGAGTTGTATTATTATTAACAACTGTAAATGTAATAATACTGGTTCTACCATTTGCGTCTACAACTATTAATTCATCAGTACCTAATGGTACGTTAGGAATTGTAAAGATATAAGGTGCTGCACCTGCAGGAGCTGAATAAACTCCAGTTTGTCCTGTACCTGAGATAGTCCATGTAAAATTAGGTGTACCATTTGTAGTTACTTGAATAGAACCAGAATCTCCGAAACATTGTCCATCGTTTACTACAATACTAAAACCTGTTAGAGGTTCGTTAGGCCAATATATTCTCTGATCTTTTACAGTAATCAATTCACATTTAACTGCGGTACGAGAACCTATTTGTGCATCTATAATCTTCTCAGGTCTATAGTACTTACCATCTATAAAAATAACATCATCAAATGTTAGTGTTTGTAGATCTACATTATTAAGTGTAAAGTAGGCTGTGATTCTTCTACTAAACTTATTGTATAATGAACTAACATAACGAGCCCAAAACCCATCAAATAGTGTGTTAGGTAGTGCACTATAGATTGGAGGTACTGGTACTAAATCACCAGTGACTGGATCAGTTGTATAAGTATTAGGATCTGGATCTAAGAAATATCTAGTATCATTTGCAAAGTTAAGATTAAGTGTACTCTCTGTTGAAGTATTTACAATTGGCCAATACTCATAAGGTGAAACTAGAGGGTATGCACTCCAACTACCATTTCCTTGATTACCATTACTACCTGATAAGTACCAATAACTATGTGAATTATTAATAGTAACTAAACCATTATAGAATAAGAATCTAGATTTAGGTTTAATTGGTAGTCTTTCATTTTGTCCATGTTGATCTTGTTCTCCTGTAACCTCAAAGATTTGTGGTATAATAAACGAAGGATCATCATGACTTCCATTTGTACTGTAGTTAATAATATTATCTATAGGTGTAGGTGCAATACCAACAACTTCTACATCTCTCTTACCTTTTAGTAATTCATTCTGACTATTGAATCTTAACCAACCATAAGCGTGTTTGTTATTATCTTGATGGAACTTGTTAATAAAGTCTTCATCTTCTTGCATTGTGTATTCTATCTGAGCTGACTGTGTATTAAATAGAGGTTCACTTACAAAGTCTTTCTCTCTAATTAATTTATGAGACCAGTCATATACATCACCTGAACCTATGAAATCTTGCCATGGTTCTATAATAAAGTGGTTAGGTCTATCAATTGCAGGTTGCATTACTAATCTAAACATAGTAATAATATCCTTAATAAAATCTATTTGTTGATATTCACAATCTAAATCTCTAAGTGGATAGTAATCACCAGGAGCAGCCTGACAATGCCAGTAACATTGATCTACAGAAGTAATTTGAGTTTGAACAGTTGGTATTACATAGATCTGAAAGATGTCACCTGTTTGTGGTTGATAGCCACCATTTCTAGAATCATAACTACCACTAGACCAGTTACCATTTGTATTAAAGTTACCACTATCTAAGACTTGTGTAATAGTACCACCAACTGAACTTACAATACAAAGTTGTACTTGACAATCGACAGCGGTATAACCTTGATCTGAATTTTCTTGTTGAGCATCTACTTGTGCTCCATACTCAAAAGAGTAATAAGAGCCACCAATCTGCGCATCACCAGGTGCAGTAAAGTAAGAACCTCCAGGAGTACTACCTACATCAGGTACATTGACCTGATAAGAAGGATCTCCGAATACAATATTAGGCATGTATAAGAAAGAGTTTACATCGTTGTTACCAGTGTTACCTGAATCGAATACTTCAAATATTTGTGCTACTGCTTGTTCTACATCTAATGATGCATTTTCATTATTACCAAATGCACTTAAGTACATATGTCTGAATTGCTCATTACCTAAGAAATTAGATTCGTATGTATAACCAGCATTCTCAAAGATTTGATCCCAAAGTCTTTTACCTCTAATCATAGGCTTAAGTCTTTGTGGTGATAAGGCATTTGCTGAATGGTTAAATGATTGATCTTGACCATTACTACCAAGAGTAACAGTTGGTGCAATTAAGTCACCATCACTATCATATACTGCACCATGGTCAATTAGTGGATATAAGAGATCACCATCAGCTAGACCACTGATCGATGTACCATTTATTCCATCCCATGCTCCCCAACTAGCTTCTACTTGAGCAGCTCCTGGTGCACCTGCAAAATCTGCAGCATTTGTATAACTAACAGGTAAACCTAACCAATTGAAATCTGTAAGAGATAACTGACACATAGTCAATTCACCAATGGCTGATGAGAAGTCTCTTGTTTCTCCTAAGAATAGTAATTCGTAATCAAACTTATCTAGATCTTCATTAGCGAATATCTTTTGTAATCTAACATGACCTGTTTTAAACTCAGCACCATCTACTAAGATCTCTGCTGGTTTCTTTACAGTAATGTCAAAGTCAGTACCGTCTATCTCAAACGCATTCTTAAAGAAGATGTTATTAGTTCTAGTTCCAGGTACTTTAAACGTACGAGAGAACACTGAAGTAGCATCAGCACTAGTTATATCTTCTATACTAAGTGTTAACTTGATAGGTTGTGTCTCATACAGATCTAAGAAGAGTGAAGTATCATTACTAGCACCTACATTTGGGTATACTTTAAGTTGAATCATATTATCCTCTCATTGATTTAGTGTTACTGGCTAATTTAAATGAAACAGTGTATTGAAACAGTTTGTCTTTTCTATACGTCTTTTCGTTGTAACTAGTTTTAGTAATAATTACAGGAACCCACTGATTAGCGTATGGTCCTTCTGCAAAGCGAACTTTAACCTCCGCTGATTGATATAAGTGTTTGAGTAACTCTGCTTCGGCATCATTCATATAGTCTGATTGCACTATAAAGTCATTCTTTATATTTTGTGAATATGTAGTAAAACCTCTGTCTTCAGCATCTACTGTATAACTAGTACCGTTATAGTCAGCGGTACCTTTTAAGAAGTTATTGTTTTTAGTTAGAGTATTATGATTTACCTTTTTAGTAAATGTAAACTGATCTCTATAACCTAATGAGTTTTGCCATGCAAATTGTATATGTGCATAGTCATTACATTTAGATGATAATTGTTCAATACCTATAAGAGCACCATTACCACTCCAAATTTTATTATGTGCAATGTTATATCTCTGTATTCTCCATGCAGCTGCGTTCATTAAGGGTGTTTGTTGTTGACCATCTGGTGAACATGCTACTGGGCTATAAACTACTGGCACTATATAGTAATGTGTAGTACTAGATAAGATATTATTAACAATCATATTTGCAGGTCCTGTTGCAACTGTAATAGTTTGGAATGGTCCACTAATAGCTGTACCTGCTCCTATTGCTAGGTTAGGTCCTCCACCGTTACCTTGTATATTTGGTATAATTGATGTGTTACTAATAGCACCTGTATAACTACATTGTAATACATAGAATGCTTCAATACCATTTACTTGTGGCATTGGTGCTGGTGAGCCTAATTCAACTTCTTGATAGAATGTTTTAGTACACTGATCATCCATAAATACATTATGCATATCAATACCTCCTGGTGAAGGATAACCTCCATTAACTGTTAGTAGGTTATCTCCAGTTTCTGTATCGGCTATAGTCCAATTGTTATCTGAAAGAGGTCCCGCTGCTCTCTCTATAATACTACATGGATTAGCTTCATCACCACCTTCTATTTCAGGTCTATAAGGATCTGTGTTAAATGGTACTTGGTAATACTGTTTTGAACCTGCAATAACTGTAAAGATAGTAGGTATTGTCGTATACGCGCCCACAACACCACCAGACTCTTCGGCGTACTGTAACTGATATTCTAATAAGGTTTGACCAGCAAGCGCCATACGAGTGTTCTGTGCAGTAAACCCAGTGGCTGAGTAATGTAGACTATCAATGGTATTTACTTGTGGACCTACATAAGCTTGTAAGATATTTTGAATATCAAAGATAGCACGACCCTGTCTGTTAGGTGTTTGTCTAATATCTGCAAGAGGTGTTGGATTACCAAGAGCTAAGACTCTAAGTGCATATTTGTCAGCATTTACTGATAAGTTATCTAGAGTAACTGGATTAGCTCCATAAGCCATATCGAATGGTTCGAAGCTACCCGCTACTGAAATTGCATTTGGTGTTTGTATTACGTTAATTGCCATAATTAAAAATCTGTTGTTAGTTGTTGTGCTACTCCATCTGCTATGAGTGTAGCTATATCATCTACATCAAAGAACTTACGAGCTGGTAAACCAAACTTCCTTGTCTTATATTTATAGAACTTTCCTGAGAGCGGTTGTGGATCTACGCCAAATGGTACCTCTGTTGGATTTGTAATACCTCCGAATCGAGAGTTAAATGGTTTAGGTGTGTTTTTAGTATTGTAATCTGGTTTAACACCAAAGTTTTGGAATAGACCATAAGCTAACATTTGAAACGAGAGTGAGTCTTCATCAATTACTGCCTTGATACTAGACTTTAAGTCACCTGTATCATAAGGAGCATTGGCTTTCATGTCATCAACAATACGACCACCTATCTCAAATAAGAGAGGGCTAAGATTGCCTAGAGTTTCTCCAAAACCTTCTAACGCTGATTCAAATTCGTCTGTTGTCATTAGTTAACTTTGTATATTTTAATTGAACCACCTCGTGTGTTAATTGCATTTGGTACATTAAGTGTTGGTGTAGTACCGTCAGGGTAAGTAGCACCTAGATAACCAAAGCCAAAAAATACACGTCTATCATCAGGGTCATCATCTCTTGTAGTAAATGTTACTTGTCCTCTTAGTCTTGTTTCATCCGTCTCATTATTGTTCCATCGTTCCTCGTATAAGTATTGACTTGGTTCGTATGGTTGAGCGTCTTCAAAAATGGTAAACCTTGGTTGATTATATGTACTGTTAGGTAGACCAGTTAGATCTGTAAGTGGTACATTTTGATCTATGCTAAAATTCCATTCTATTCTATATGTTGCAGTGGCTTTAGGTATATCCCATGTAGGTAATTGTCCATAATTGTAGTCGTAGTTGTCTACATTGCCCACATTAATGGTGTTAAGTAATAGAGGTAATTGATCTATAATTGGCGCTATACATAGATTAAGTGGTGCAGCAACTTCAAGTTCTATTGTAGCCGTCATACCTGCAACAGTATCTTGGAACCTCTCTTTAAATGGTGTTAGGTTAACAGATAATTGTGCATCTAACAGTGGGTTTCTTAATGAGCCACCATCATGAGCTAATCTAAGTTGTGCTAAAATATCATCGACATATTGTTGACATGAAGACTGGACCTCTAGAGTAGTACCATAAGGTGGATCTTTTTGATCTTGTTGATTAAAGCCCTGAATTACTTCTAAACCATTATCTAAGACAGTGTCCATCACAATCATATTAAATCTATAAGTAATCATTTGTGATGTTCTAGTAGATTGCCCTGGTACTAAGTACACATAAGGGTAGAGCGTCTGTGTTTCTGCATCTGCTCCCTGCGTACCAATGCCCGCGTCCACATTCATGGTCTTAATATCTGAGATAGCACCATAACCAAATTCTCTGATTATCTCATGTGCATTACATATAGCTCTAAAATTATCTACGATTTCTTGATAAGTCATATTGTCTTCTTTCTTTTAATTTACGTTGGTTTTCTTCTAACTGTTGCTCTTTCTGTAGAGCCATAAAGTTAAGCATTTTTCTAAGAGGTTGATCTGTGATCTCGTCTATTTTAAGTACATCGCCGTTAGCTAAACCAACTATGATTTTATACCATGCTCTAGCGGATGCGTCTTTTGTTTTAGGTATCTCATCTTCTAATTCCTCTTGTGTTGCTCTGTCGTTAATACCAAAGAGCGCAGAGTACTGTCTGTATGTGTATGTTCTAAAGTCAGCATATTTATCTACAGCCCACATAGCCTCGTCTGCGTGTAAGGCTTTGGGTGCTATGATGTCTATAATAGACTTAAAGTTTTGATCTAAGCCACCTGTAAGGTAAACATCTAGATCTATAAATTGGCCAAACGTAATGTGGTCTAAGTCTAACATTTTACACTCAGTTCTATCATTCATCGCCTTAACCATAAAGCCAATCGCTAATAACATAGCATCTTGATCGGCTAGCATTAATTGTTTTATAGGAGCTCCAGTTAATTGTGACACTATCATTGGATAGTACTTAGTATCAGACCAGTCGAACTGTATTGCCTTGTGATATTGGTCAACAGTCAGACGATCTGGGATCTTGTATTGTTTTTCGTTAATATTAATCTTGATGCTCATATACTAAGAAATATAAATTAGTTTGAATTTGAATTTACCTTTTACCCATGATAGCGTAAGTACCATAAGACTTGCCTTGTTTACGTGCATAATTAGCTAAGGCTAGTGCAATTACAGTATCATCATGGAAACCACTTGGGTGTCCGTATTTGATACTTCGAGTCTTAGGATTATATTCATATGTAAATACTGATAACTCGTCATAGAGGTAAGGCCAGAGCCCCTTAGATGGTATCTGTATACTGGCTTCGTTAACATCTAGTATTAGACCTTCTATGATTTCTGTTTTAGACTTCGATGTAGTTTGGAATGGATGTGTGTCTTGCCATTCTTTGGCGATCATCTCATAGATAACATCACCGATGGAGTTAACCTCTATATAAACCGTGGCTTGATGTTTTCTAATTAACTGTAAGATGTCACGTGTCATTGTAGACCACTCTTGAGCATTGGCTCGATAGATCTCTACTACCTTACCATCTGAGTCCATAAAGGTAGCCACAGTGTAATCCTCTTGTTTAGCAAGGTCAATACCACAGAAGATCTTGCCACGTGCTTGAGGCCACTTGTCAACTGTACACTCGTCTAAGTTTGAGAACACTTCACCGCCAGTATCTATGAACCTTGCAAGATACTCTTGATCAAACACATTCTTAGGTAGCGTCTTCTTAGCTTCTTCTATTTCCGATGTATCTATATAAGGTGTATCATAAGATGTGCCTGTGTAGCTCTGGTACTGTGGGTAGTCGTGTGCGTTGGCCAACTGATATAACTCATAGAACCATGTTTTACCCTTAGGTGTAGAGATAAAGAGTACCTTCTTACCTTTCACAAGAAATACTGGTTTAATAGCCTCTCGCCATGCATCCTCTTTCATAAAGGCTGCCTCATCGAGTACACCATAATCCATCGTAAGTCCTCTAATGTTATCATACTTCTCCGCTGATCTGAATAAGATCTCTGAGCCATTCTTGAGTGAGATATAGTTTTCACTATAGTTACAAGACTTGACAATACCTGAAGCTCCTATGGCTGACATCAGTTCCTTCTGTACTTTAGAGGTCTGTGAGTATACGGGACTAACCCACAAGATTTTACATGGTCCTGAGTTAATAGCCCAATAGAGTACGAGGTTCATCGCCATCATAGACTTACCAAATTGACGACCAACACAGGCAACATGGTACTTAGCATCACTTGAAATAATGCCATTGACCATGTCTCTCTGTTTAGGATGCGGTGTAAAACCCGTGTATCTCATTAAGCCTCTGTTTCTTGATCTCTTTCGTCTGAGTTAACATCAGGTCCAAAGTCAAATTTAACATTTGAGAATAGATCTGCTCCATCATTACCTGTTATCTCTTGACGAGCCAACTTAGGGATTACATACTCTGATAACTTGATCATCATCTCCATAGCCTGCTTCGGATCGTCAGCGGCTATCTGTGCAAGCCATGCGGTCATA
>Ga0115008_10001564_pt1 | contig 18649 bp, 14 predicted proteins | sample FraStrMetagenome_FD_87164 | JGI IMG/M metagenome (GOLD analysis project Ga0115008, IMG submission 87164) | Marine eukaryotic phytoplankton communities from Arctic Ocean - Fram Strait ARC3M Metagenome | ecosystem: Environmental > Aquatic > Marine > Oceanic | place: Fram Strait | collected...
AACGCTGAAGGATCTCTTTTGAAGGTTCGTGTTGCCATCTGCTCTCCTTGCGTGTTTCCGAACTCCAATCCTTCGCTTCAACTTCCTAATTCAATCCGAACTTCGCTATCTCAGCTAAATTAGATATTACTTCGAAATAGCTAATTAAATCTCTATTCCTAGCTATATTAGGCTATCACAACTTCTACGCATGGCATTGTCTTCTATCGAGAAAGTTCATGCACGATCACTTCATCATCGCGATAAGCATAAGCATCCTAGTACCACACCAACATCCTAGAACTTTTTAGGTTCCCGAATCGCAGGGTTGACCCAACAAGTAACACAGCAAACATCGATCACCGATCACATATTGAATCCCGTGGTCCCGTGGTCACACAATCATTAGACTTGTGTCCCGTCCCGTCTCCCGTCCCGAAGGCTTCCTTCCGGCTTCCGGGACATTTTGAAGGGAATTGCCCTCGCCGGTACGGGATCCCGGTATCTACGTAGAAATTCTACACTTCGAAGCAAACTCTCAAAAAAGCACAGGACACGTAAAAACTGTACGTGCCGAAGCGAACTCTTAAATAATCACAAGACTCACGACACCGCCGCGGTCCGCCATTCCGCCACTTCCCTGGATATATTAGACGACAGCGATGCATCATCACTTATTTCCTTTATTCCTAACGAAGTTGAGGGGCTAATTGAGGACTTGACAATTCCTCCTCTTCCTAGAGAGTTTGTCTTTCACCCTGAAAATAGTTCGAAATTCGACCAAAATTTTGGAACAGAAACAGGATTTTCGATGGATGTAGAAATAGAGTCAGAAGATACCTCTAATCATTTACCAAAACAAAAATTAACTTGTTATAGTCTTCAAATTAACAAAAAGTTAGTTTTGATTTGGGAACTGGTGGAGAAACTGTGGGAAAAATCAAATTTCAGCCCAGACAATAAGAATCCAAAACAACGAAGCTGAAGTCGAGGTCAACATATTCAATGAATGTGTCAATCCAGGACTGGAAGCAGTTTGGAATGACTAATCATGCAGAACTTCTCTTGGTTTCAGTTCTAGTCTGGAAAATTTTTGAATGCTAATACAATTGATTTGCTTTAGAAATCATTTGAGATGTATTTGACACCGGGTAGGATCAAGGTGGAAAATTATATCAATTTCAAAGTAATTAGAACTTTATAATCGCTTGTACAGAAGGTATTGTACTTCATGGAGCAATATCCGGTTCATGAAAAAGGATGAGGTAATACTATACTGACTTTACCTATGACATTTGCTATCCTCCTATACAAATAGTATTTGTGTCTATGAGGCGATATTTTCACAAATCGTGATGCGTTTTTCCAAAAATTTGCTTCTCCGCAATCGCGGACTTTACCATTCACAAAATGAAATTTGACACATTCTGATGATTGAACGTTGAGCTTTTCCTCACCTTTTCGTTAATATGATAACCTGTAAATATACAAATAAATCACAAATAGTACATATGAAAGGACTGTGCAATTACAATGTTGTTTACGGTTTATGAAAAGAAACTCTAAAAGTTGTAACATTTGCGCAATTTTGCGTAAAATATGGTTTTTTCAAAGTTATGTATCTCATGATGGAAGCTCTCAATTTTTTGAAACGTTCCCAACAAAGATGAAAGATAAAACGTGTGCATGACAAGTCGACCTTGTTCTACGAAGATAGTTAATCACTCCACAAATTATTCACTATTTGACCTAAACGTCTATTTTTGTTACTCCAGAATATCAAAACTTCTCCTCAATCGCATTCATTGGAAATTTATAGAGATATAAAAACACTGTGGTAAGGCGTTTGAGGTATTTGGAATGGTTTAAATGAAGCTTCTGGAAGTGAAATTGCAAAACCTGCGCGACATTGCGCTACTCGACTTAACCATTTCCTGGCGAGGGGTACCATTTCCCACTTCCCACCCAAGCACAGAAATTTTGTAACTTCAGTTCTAAAAGCTTATTTTCAACATTTCAACGTCCCAAACTCCTTATCATAGTAGTTTTAATGTCTCTGCAAATTTATAATGAATGTTATCGAAGAGAAGTTGAGATAATCTGGAATAACCACTTCAAAGGTCTACGTAGAATCCTACGAGAGAATTTAGTCAAATATACTGAATGAATTTTTGGGGTGATAAACTATCTTTGTAAAGACGTTCAACGAGTCATATATTTCTTTTGTCTTTATAACGAGTGGTTTTTAAAAAAAGCGATAGGTTGCCTCTATCGTGAGATATAGAGTCTCGAAAAGACCATTATTTTGCGCTATCCGGGCCCCTTTTAAGCGAAATTTTGTATCTTCGATTCTATAAGCTTACTTTTCACCATTTTAAGTACCCCAAACTCCTTATCATAACGTTTTTGATGTTTCCGTGAATTAAAAGTAATCGGAATTGCGGAGGAAACGAAATACTCCAGAATAACCACTGAAGAAGTCTACGTAGAATCATACGAGAACTTTAGTTCAAATAGTGCATAATTTTTTGGGGTGTTAAACTATCTTCGCAAAGTCGTTGAATCAAACATACATTTATATGTATCTTTGATCTTTTATCTTCATGCGGGATGTTTTAAAAAAGTGATAGCTTGGCTCTATCGTGAGATATAGAGTCTTTAAAAAGGTTGTCTCTTAGATGCGTTACGTAGAATTTGTATGCACGATGCGCAAAATGTCAAAAAATTTGTGTGTGCAGCTTCGCCAGGAAAGAAACCGGAAGGGTCTTTGAGATTTTAGAAAAACAGAAAAGGTACAATAAAAGCGAACTATAAAAATCAAACAAGTATGTAAAGAAAAATCTTGGCTTCGCTTCATTGGAAGAGACACGAAAAAAACTTAAGGCTTCGCTTCTTTTAGAACGGCTTGGCAGCAGATAAGAAAGGTTCGGTCATGGACCTTTTATTTAACTTAAGTATGTTTATTGGCTGTCTTTGCTGTCAGAAGCACTTGTTAAATTAATATACAAAGAAAATCGAAATCGGGAATCCTTGAATGTTTATATACCTCAAGAAATTTTACTATAATATGATACATAAGGAGAAGCTATTACTTTGAAGTCAACCCCGAAGACATTTCATTATATACCGGCAGACATGGTGGAAGAGAAGCATCATCGTGATTGCAGTACATTCTCCTAAGTATATTCTTGAGTCTGTATTGATATACACACAAAGCATTCAAGCAATATAAAAGAACTTCTAGTATTTAGGTATATAACGATAAGAGCTTCGATTCACTCAACGACTACACAGCATGCCCCCAGATGCAACAGCTCACACTTCTCATCGATCGACGGCGGTGATAGGCTTCACCGGCGCGAAAGGTTATGAGAATGTAGGAAGCAAGAGCCTCTCATTTGGCACCCAGGTGGAACTGCAGCGAACCACACGCAAAGAGGAGAATCATCAACAGCATCGTCATTCCAAAACAAGTCGACCCAATTTTTTCGATGCAACTCAAGCTCCACATCGATCGTCTCATAAGGATGGCATGCAACGCAGCGCCACAAGTAGTACGTCCAAAGACTTGACGCAGAGCTCCAGCAATGGCTATTCTAGCCGCTCGAGCAGAAGGAGGTACTCAAACGCGCGCAGTACGGGATCGACAGCCGCGGGTACTTCGTCCATCTCAGACAGTGGCAATGCCTTGATACATCGTCGTTTATCGACATCAGCAGCGCGGAACATGAGTAGCATGCGTCGTAACAGCTTTGAAGTATTTGATGGGTACTCGAGCAAGGAGATTATGGCTGGGTTGCGTTCCAGGCGCGCTTCGGCAGATGTGACGAATGGTACGACTAAGGGGGTTGATATTGAACAAAGTAATTCAGCTCGAGAGTACGTGACGTGGTTAATGGATGAAGGAGATAAGCGGTCGCAGTATGGGAAGTATAATGAGGCGCTTCTGGCGTTTCGTGAAGCTTTGCGAGTACAGGAGATGATGTTGGGGAAAGCTCATGCAGAGACTGCCACTACTTTGACGCGTATAGGTGGTGTTTTGGGACAAATGAACGAAATTTCTGAAGCGTTGACCAGTTTGACCGAAGCGTTGAGGATTCACCGATTGCGAAGGGGTGAGCATCCAGAACTTGTTGCGCATACCTTTCAGGTGACAGGCGTTGTGTACAAGCGAAGTGGCGATTTGGACAAGGCGATGGCATCTTACAAAGAAGCATTGAGACTTCGAAAGCAAGTAGTAGGTGACGATGATGCCGAGGTTGCCATTACGTATCACAATATTGGCAATATTCACTACGAACAGGGACATTTCATGGCTGCTATGGAAGCATACATCATGTGCGTGAACAGTTGCAGTCCTTTAACGAAGGGAAACGTACACACAGCTTCGAAGTTGCACAAGATTGGCGTAACACTTTGTCAATTAAATCTGTTTGGTCATGGATTGAGAGCATATAAGGAAGCCTTACGGGTCCGCAAACTTACTCTTGAACATGACAACTTGGATATAGCTTCAACTCTGCAAGGAATGGCTGATGTTTTTGAACGAAAAGGTGAATTGGAGCAGGCGTTATGTGCTTATACGGAAGCGTTCTCGATTATGCACAAGCAATTGGGATCCAGCGATCCAGACGTCGTGGAAGTTATCAACAGGATTGGAACCATCAAGTCATACCTGAAATCGGGTGCATGGAGGAAAATTTGCAAAGAATTAAAACGCAAATCCTCAAATTAGTTTTTGAAGTCAAACACATTGTGATTAGCCTGGAAGCAAAATAAGTTGCCACGAAAATCATCAATGAAACTCAAACAAATACTTGCGTGTATGTACTGGAGCTATCATTCATTAATTTTTGTAATCGTGATGTATTGGCCGAGGTGCTGTGAAGGTCATTAACGCGATGTATTTTCAAGGACATACCAAGAAGAAGGGTGTGGAGGCAAGTTGCTAAGAATTAAAGGACAAGCGCTTCACATATGTTATGGCTGATTTTGGGTTCGTTGTTTTAGCCAGAAGATACATCGATTGCTAGTCATGGAATGGACTTGGACACGCGTAACTTCGTGGAATTAATGGTAGTTGTGAAATAGAAATATCTTTTGATCTTATTGAGAAGTATGAACATTCATGTAACTTATTGGTCATGCGAAATATATTCACCCACTCGAGACAGTATCACCATTCGAAAAAAAAACTTATTGCGTCAAATGGGAGAAAATGATTAGCGCTGAACACTAGAGCAGGAAGTATAATTGAAATTTAAGATGACTTGATTGAGAAAACGGTGCACCCATCAAAAGAAAGAACGTGACATCAAGTGACGTTTTTTTCTAAGCGGAATTTTGCGTGACTACCATTATTCCTTGCTTTCAGAATACATGTTGATCTTACAATTGGACTTTCGTCAACTCCTTGGAATTGTAATTTCTTCGGTTTTCGTCTGAAGTCTAAAGAACGTAGTTACCTTTCCAAATTGAAGAAAATACTCAGATACTTTTGCTTCGCTGCTTGATTATATTCATGACACCAATCACTAATATTTTGGATTACAAACTTTTCACAACGATGATCCTACACTTACATTTGGCCACACCAGTCCTCAAAGTAGACGTCTTGAAAACTTTTGAACACGAAATAACAAGTCTTGGATGAATTCACGATCCTAACACACTTCATTTTGAAGACATTGAATCCTAATGACTTTTTATTCGTGAAAAACGTGATGTTTTATACATGTACCGTACTTGGAGTAGATGTTTTTCAACTCTTTTCTGTTCACGGTACGATATATGATACCGGTATATGATATGAAGATGAAGATGAAATTTTTTGAGGGGCTCGCAGCATACGAATTTTAGCCTACACAAGACACATGACACATGACACATGACCATCTTCCAAGTTCCAAGTTCCAAGTGCAACCGTCGCGTAAAGCTCTCAACATTTCGCATTGAGCTAAAATATTTTTAAAATTTGGATTCTGCGAGAACATTTTTCTGGCCAAATTTTTCTTCATGTACAGTACGAGTTTTGAGTTGTCACACTTGTCATACGTCTACGCGGAGCAAACCCGGATGTGGGGAAAGGAAACTTTGGTGAGAAAAGTCCGTAATTTCTAATTTATTTGTTAGGATCTCTATCGTATAGATTACACGGTGCTGTCGTACGAGAGGCATCCTGTACCCGGAACTGGTAGATCTACATCATCGAGTGTACTTTTCTACGTCCTCTCTCTGCGATGACAGGTTTCATGACAATAGGAACATGAACCTCAACCGTGGTTCTGTCTCTGTCTGTACTCTGTACACTCCTCCTATGAAAACGATGCTCGCATCCAACGTACATTACACTCACACTCTGGTCAAGTCATCAACAATAATATATTGATTTCAATCAACACCAACGATTCCATAACTCCTAAACATCCACCAAGTTCTTGCTACTTATTAAGGTCATTGAGGTAAGTTGTTATTTGTTTGAGAAAAGGGGATTATCAAACTTTTTTCTGTTTGTTCGTTTACATTCCCGAAAGTGAAAATGCCAAAATTTTGTTCCGAGATTCGATTCTTGACGTTGGGATGCCAATGTTAACGTTGGTACCAATGTTATACGTTGACTGTGTGAATTCAATTTTTCGAACGTGATGGAGTGTCATGTACTTTCGCCGTTCTATGAAAGATTTCTTATACTTTGAAGTATTCTTTTGGCCTCAATGTTTGTACTTTTTGTTTCTGTGCAGGGGAAACAGAATTCAGAATAATTAAGCTTAGTTTAATTTTCCCTTTCATACTTGATCACCGGCAATCTCTCCGCCAAACCTTAAACGCTTACTATGAGTGCCAAGAAGTGCCTTGATCACAGTAAGGGTTGTACGGCCAATACCGTTGGTACAAATAATAAGTGTATGGAATCTGTTACGGTCGACACTGCTCCTAATCGGACACTGAAGCGTGGTGCTGGTCACCTCCAGAATTATAACTCGATAGGTAAACGAAGGCACGTGAATTATTCTCACGGTGTTGCCAATAGTGCGTCTCTTATGTTTCGCATGCTACCCTTGGATGTCATCGGAAGGTGCATTTCCTTTGTGGCGTCTTCGAAGTGTCGCCGTGCTTTGATGCTGACCTGTAAAGATTTCTCTAAAATATGCAACTTTGATGAAATGCTTCAATTGCTCAACATCGAGGGAGATCGAGATACAGGGTTAGGAGGATTTATTTTAAAATGTGATACTAAGGAGAGTGCGGTAACACGTTTGTTACCCTTGGTGAAAGCTGGAAATATAGCTGCTATTCATATGATGGGATACATCCGATGTTACTGTTTCGATGACGTGGTACGTATTTGGAACTTGACCGATTGGCACCGAGAATTTGCTCATGTTTTGAGTTTGTATTAACCAGGACACCGGAGTAAAGTTGCTCCGTAAGGCTATGAAAATGGGCCATATCCGATCGGCATACTCTCTGGGGTTGATATTACGGGATTCATTCAAAACAGAGTCTAATAACATGCTTGAATACGCAGCGGAAAGAGGATTTCTTCCTGCGGCACAAGAACTCTACGATGCAAAAAAGATGCACGAAACTTTCGGGCCGAAAGAATTAACCGCGCCTGAATTGCAAAAGGTAAGCATACTGGACAATGAATACAAAGATTCTTTTTCTGTTAATATCTTTGGTGAGCCTTACACATTTGAATTTGCGTCGTAGCTCTTTGAGCCTCCCTGCCTCAATAGCTTGCTGACTAGATACTATCGAAATCATAAATCTCGAATGTGAGTTTCTCTTGGAATTTATGTTTTGAAATCCAAATTCAAGCTTCATATGATAACATATTTGTTCTTTGAAAGCTGTTGCTGGAATCCTTTGTGCGGTAGGTGGGCTCCGCAGAAACTCACTTTGGCACCGAGTTCTTCTCGCAATGAGCAACAGAATTATCCAATTCTTTGTCAAGATCAATCAATTGAAACAATTATCAATGAGTTGCATTTCAAAGATAATTCGAATGTTCAATGTACTCACTCATCACCTGACCCTGGTTGTAGTACACCTAAAGATCTTCGAATTTCACGGATGAAAATGTGTAGTCGATGTAGACGAGCAAAATACTGCAGTAAACTTTGCCAAGTATACGATTGGCGGTCGGGGAAGCACAAACGTGAATGCTCTTTATTGTAATTCTATTGTCCATACTTTACTTTTGTGCATCGCGAATTCGAAAATTATTTTGTATATATATAGTTAGTAAAACGTAATTTTTGTATTCAAGAGCCACCTTTAATCTATCGGCTCAAGATTTTTGAATTCTGTAGATTAGATAGACAAGGGAATGAAATAATCGCTGTTGGCGCTCATTGATAGATAACGTTCTCTACATGATATTTCTTCATTCGTTTCGTTTTGGCATCAATGCAAGATATCTCTGCCTCACCAAATGAGTTATTTCACTTTAATTTCAGCTGTAAACTAGAGGGGGTATAATACAATTTCACAATATATGGGGACAGATTCGCTCTTTGAGTCAAACTATAAACATTCGAAATTCGACTCGATATGTTTACTAGTTGATAACAAACTTATCAACAATCTAGGTACAAAGAAATTGTTATCTATCAGCTTATCTTTACTCACAAGTTCATAAAATGCCCAATGTCTTTTAGAAAACATCCACTTTCACTATTATTCGTTATCGATTCCAATTTCACCTCTTCATCATTGTCAGATTCATTCTGTCCATAGTTACATTCATAAAAACTGCCATCGAAAGAGGCATAAAGCTCTCTGCTTTGGTACTCGTACCCACCATAAGTTTCTTCCCTCGGACGTGTGTTGGTTAAAATGGGAGAAATCATGGTCATACTGTGGTCACAATTTTGTCCTTTTGTGTCTGTTATTTCAATTTCATCAAAGCATTGGTCCTCCTCATGATCAGAAGAATGGTTATATGCATTATGCGGAGAGCTTAAAGAATTATGAGAATAATCAACGGTTTCATTACTGGTGTATTCTTGGAAATATTTGTACCCATGAAACTTGTTCGAATCTATCGTGAGGTGTCGTACATTCTCATTGAGATTCTCTCGATCATTAAATAATAATTCGTCATCTTTATGAACAACATTATATTCAGTCACAGAAATAGAAGTATTCATGGAGAGGGCATTGTTGAAGTCAAGCTTTTCACTTGATACCAACAACCTATCTACGTCTGTAAAAGTTAGGTCACATGCTACATTCTCGGGATGACAATCATCTCCTATCGTCTCGTAAAGACTTATCGACATGTCATTCATTTCCTTCATTTTTGAGGGCTCATGATTTGATAATTCTTTCTCCATCTTAGAAATGATTCTTATCTCTGGGTCTTCGATATTTGGTAATATTCTCTCGTTCAAAGATGGCTCATCCTTTGTATTTTCAACTAAGTTATCACTTTTTGTAATAGATTTTTCTCGAGGTAAAACTGACGATGAATTATAAGGATCTTGCGTAGTTTTATTAGGTACAGAAAGCGTTGCGTGTAAATGCCGTATTGCTTCACTGACATTTCTTCTTCTTGGTTGACAGTTGATAGTACGAAAGTCTTTACTCACCAGACGTGAAACATAATCCTCAGATCGAACCGGAATTTTCTGCTGGCGATCAACTTCATCTCTTACAAGTCGAGGGTCGATGCATGAAGGAACTTCTTTACTTTCGAGACTCTTGCTAGCAAATTGAAATCCAAAGATGGATGATTTCAATTCTTTCTTTTCTTCTATATTCGGTATATTTTTTGTACTTTGTCTTGATTCGTCATCCTTTCGCATTTTATCGGAAACGTGCCCTATATTCTGCAAACTACTATTTTGGAAGGCAGCCTCCCACGCAACATGATGCTTGGGATGTAGGTTACCGAATGCAATCTCCTCTACAACAGCGTCATTAACCCAACGGCCAAGAAATGGCCAAGCGTTATGGGCGTTTTCTCCCGCATTAAGGTGACTAATATCGATGTTGTGAAGCGATTCCATTCTCTTCTTGTCAAGACAAAAGACTCGTTGATGGCGAAAAGTACGAAACGCATTCATGAAATCCTCTTCAAAATGTGGTGGCATCTTCGCAGATGCCTTCAAAACTTTGAAAATCGCTTTGGGGTTACGATGCAATCTCACCACCTTATGCGCAGTTTTGATTCCAATACCAGGTACACCTTCGCAATAGTCACATCCTGAAAGGATGCACATATACACAAACATATTGTGAGACCAATGTTTGAAGTCGAGCTCCCTACATCTTCCAATGTCCTTCAGCAATTGGATTTCATCGCCCTTTCCAGAATCGAAATCTATTTTAAAAAGAACGCGGGGACAGCCATATACCAACATATCCGAGTCTTCTGTAACTACTATATCGACTATCCCTTTCAAAGCCAAACTTGCCATTTGGGCATCGGCCTCGTATGGAGCAACAATGAAAGATATACCCAATGCTTTACATTTTTGAATGAGATCGTAACGAATTTCATAAGAAACTGAGCACGCTTGTCCAAATAGTCGCCTTGCTTTAATAGAATCGCCACGACGTTCAAAGGCAAGGGCCTCTTCAAATGCACGTATACGATTAGCTCGACGAGATCGATCCGTTCGCTCTTTGCATGGTAGCGGAGCTCCATCAATCACCAAAATAACCTCCATACCATAATTTTTTTGTAGTGCCTCAACCTTCCGAATAACGAAATTAACACATTTGGGCGCATGCCCTTCCTCGAGAGGAAGCAAACTGCCTACATTTTGAAATTGATCGAATTCCTTTGTCCGTATATCGTCATCAATATGAGCATTAAAATCCAAGCGCTTGGATAATTTGTCGTTTTTCTTTAAAACGCGCGGCGCGTCAACATCGTGCGAATTAATATGTTGACTTTTGGCAATACGTTTTACATTGTCCGCAAAGAGCCCCTATCGTAGAATGAAAGAAAGTTCGATTTGATTAGCAGATGACAAAACTTAAATGAATGCGTATGTTGAATTATTCACCTTATGAAGGAACGACATAGCATCGACCGCGCAAGTTAAGCCGCTGCAATCCTCGAGTTTCCGAGGCCGCGTAATAGAACGGAGAAGAGGTAGCAAACCTTTGATTCCCATTGATACTACGGCATTAAAAAGCTTTCGGTTGAAGCGTAATGTGTGGGTTTTGTTCGCGATTTGAGTACGATTTGTGATTGAACTGTTTTTATGATTTTGAATTTCAATTTTTGAAGAACGCCACGGCTAAATTTTTACTAGCGTGGAATTGTTCTTACATTTGAACGGTGTCCTCCATCTTCGCGCAATTTTCACGAAATTTTGTAATATTTTTCGATATCTCTTTAATTTTAAAATCAATATGTTTGAGGCCAAATGTAGATACTCGAGGATAATCACGATGGTCGCCTGCGTAAAATTAAAAGAGTGAATTTAGGATATTAATATCTTTGTGGAAAAAGATCTACTCGTCATATACAAGATTTACCTTTTTACGTTATCAGGAATATGTAAAGTAGCTGGTAGCTCATCTTTGACGTGAGATATAGAGACCTGAAACGGCCTTATTTTGCACAATGTAAAAATACCACGGCAGACGGCAGTCGAGCCTGAATAATGTCATTAGATAGCGAGTGTAATTTATTGAAGGCTGTTTAGGGAGCTAGTCAGCTTTGGAATATTCACTAAAGAGAATAACTTTAAAGTGCTCTTGACGAAATCCCTAAAGTCAAGGTGCTATCTAACTTTCAAATGGTCTGTGAAAAAGTTGAAGTATCATCTGGTGTCATGAGACAGAAAAAAGTTTGTCGTGAGAGAAAAAGTCTCCACAAAAGTTCTGAACGATGTCGATAATTATATGACTAACGTTTGGGCATACTCAAAGACTTCATAAACAAAACATATCAGATGAGAAAAAATCTAAGGAAAAAGCCGAAACGCTGTTGATCAATGTGCTTACGGTATCTATGGGTAAATTCTACGTACCCGAAATAACTTCGGAAGATAAATTCTTATTTTGGAAAAGTACCTCATATCGGGGGGTCGTCTTGTTTGTTCTCTGCACGAAATCTCTGCATGAAAACGTCTCGTAGCTGTCAGATGAGAAAAGGAAGAGAAGTCCGTTTTAGGAAGTGCACCCATTAAATTTGAAACGTGAAAAGATCTGTTGAAAAGATTTTTATTTAACCTAGTATTCTTGTTTTCTTCTTCTTCTCAATCTTCGGATGAAAAATACAGCCATTACCAGGCAAAATAATCCGATGGCACTGATCAATAATATCTTGTACAGAAAAGAGTCGTCGTCGTCGCTGTCTTCAGATTCCTCTTGCTCCACTTTTGTCAAATATTTTATATCTCGGAAGGAGGGATCAGCTGCTCGAAGTTCATTTAAATATAATTCACGTTGTATCGATTCTGCGAAAGGGTCCATAACAACTTCCGCATGAGTAATGGTAGTGGAAGCTGTATCGTACTGTAATCTATGATGATAAAATATTTGAAGCTCGTCTTCAAAGTCGTCAGATATATTTTCAGTGCGGGCGATCTGTGTTATATTCTTTTCAATTTCTGTGTGTTCTTGCGAATCAACATAAGTCTCAACTGACACATTTTCAATGGTTGCCCCATTTTGCGGTTTGCCGCCATTGACATTGTAGAAATTTTCAATAAAATTACTTGTAACATTAGACCATACTTGTTCTTCGTAATGACCCATGAATCGCAAACCCACGAAAGTCATATGCAAATTTTCTACCTCTTCATTATATGTCAACGGACTTCGGGGAACTTTCTGATATTTGATTACACCGTTGAATTTGCGCGGCGAAAATCTTTCTCCGAATGCGTATGCAACTCCTATCCCCTGGTATATTTCAAGATCATGATTGGATGCTAAAGCTATTAATGCGATTGAAGGAAATAAATAAATAGGTGAAAATTTCAATTCTCAGTGGGGATCAATGGAGTAATTGGTAAAACCTTACCGGCTCCTTCGTAATCACCATTAGAATATATGAAAGTAGAAGTTCTAACCGTAACGTATAAGGCAACTGTTTCTCCAGCACCGATTTCAATGATTGAGAAACTTCCCGATGGGACTGGTGTGGACTCTCCCTCACCTCTTCCGATAACTTTAGTCTCTCCCTGGCGCACCCACGCGACATAGTTCTGTGATTCGCCTTTATAAGTACCTTCCTTCGAATAAACTTCAACTGCTTCCGTAATAGTGGATATTAAATGAATATCTAACGAAACAATTCTTATTCTTTCAATAGCTTTAACATCAAACATAGCTCCTGACAAGCCATTCGTTCCATCATACTTCGTTTTTAATTCATAAACGTGTCCATCATCAGAATCGTCAGGGTCACCTGAAGACTGAACACAAAACTCAGGAGACCATTGGCAAATATAAGATCGAATCCACGAGTACTGGGCACTAACGTCAGCATAAACGCCAGGATATACTGGATCCGCACAACCAACGCCCCTAAATTATTCGTAAGACATGAATCGGAAATTTAATTGAGAAGTTCGGTTGTAAACTAGTCAAGACGTACCAACTAACAATGCCGACCTGCAGATCTGTTCCATCTGCAAGAATAATAGGACCCCCGGAATCTCCTTGACACGAATCAGTCTCTTCACCTTTTGCACAAAGCATATTATCAGTTATCAACCCTGGTAAAATGGATTTACAGGAACTGTCGGTGACGTAGTTGACAATAGTTTCTTTCAAAAGTGATGACCCATTATCTGAATCAACAGCTTCCTTTCCCCAGCCCATAACAGTAAGCTTCTCGTTTCGCTTCAAAATATTCGATTTATTATTTAGGATAACTGGGGAGAAGCCAGAAGAACCAGAAAGTTTAAATAAAGCATAATCGAAGTCTTGCTTGTCAGACCTATATTCTGGATGTGACTGCTTCTTCACTATCTCAAATTCCTCAAAATTTTCAGAAATCGAAAGATCAAATCTCCCAATGTGCACATAATCTGCAAGATCTGAACAGTGAGCCGCGCTGAGGACAACGTTCGGAGCGACTAGGGGAAAATAAGAAATAGATGTCATACATAGTAAAAAGGAATATAAGATTGCTTACCCAGGGATCCTCCACAAACATGGGCATTGCTATTGCCAAATTTATTTATTATACCGACCATAAAAGGATACCGATTCGGGGGGTCAACAATGTTACCACCAATAATCCGTGGATTAATCTCGACATCAAATTTTGGAGGCAAGAATGCATCAATGTTTGAATGTATAGTTTTGATTATTGATGAGTTTTCCACATCGTTTCCTTCCAGAAATAAATCATGAGAGGCTTCGCAAAATAGCGCCAGAAAGAGGATAGCGATTAATTGATTCATGGACAATGGGCGAAGATGTTGATTGGCTATGATTCAAGAGCGGTTTAGCGATGGAATATTTCGAAGAGCCCTTGACGTTCACTTTTTTTCGAATCGGGAAATAGAAATTAATCAGAAGATTACGTGATAGGAAAGCAATCAAATCTTTTGCTGATCAGATACAATCGAAGCAAGAAACCGGTGGAATGGAATCGAAATGAAGGAGTGGAAATATCATAAGTTGGGTGCGTGTTGATAGTCTGTTCTTCATGTGCGCATTCGACCATTCGCACGATATGTAATAATACGAATGAAAATTGAATATGAATCAGTAGAAGTATCCAATTAACCTGATTGCTTCCGATTGATGTAGTACAGGGATGGATATATATATAAAAGACATCTGTAAGTCAAGTTTTCAATCACAGAACCCCCCCCATTAATCGCCAACTTTCACGCCGAAAGACGGCAACACAAGAAAGTATTGACATTATGAGAGTAAACGAGGTACATTTTATAACGGGTGTGCACAAATAAATAGTATATACCTATTGTCTCTTTTCGTAGAGTCTACATTGAGGTGTATTTTCAAATTTACCCTTCAATTACTTGGAGGGAATTTTGGAAAAAGAGGAAAAATGAGATAGTATTAACACATCATGTACATAGAGCACCTGTGTTCGACATGCACGTATGATTGTAGCTCGTAGCGTCGGAACTGCCGTGCGTGTTTTTCCAAATCTGTTTTCTTTTATCTTTTCGCTCTCTCTTTTTCAACGCCGATCTCAATAGGATTTTCATTCTACTGTGCCTCAACATCGAGCCAATATTGTTCGAAACCAAACGTATTCTTGAAAGGAGCATGAAAATTGCAGTCACGACTGTATTCTGTTTGTTTGTGCACGCTTCCGCATTTGTTGTTACTCAAAATAGGGCAACTTTGCTCGGGGTGCGTGGAAAGGTGAGAAAAAGAAGAGCTTCCCGATTAATACATTCTGAAACAACTGCCGCACCAGTTAACACCGCAATTGACAATTTGATATTTAGGTATCTCAAAATGCAGCAACCGTTCCGTTAACTAGCGAGGTGGCAGTCGATGATGGTGTGAATGCCCCGGAATGGGTGAGGAATCTCGATTACGAGGGATTTCAAAAGGAAGTTACAAATCTTGGAAAGATGCTTCTTGCTGAGGGTGGTCAAGAAGACATTGACCATTTAAATAAAATTGTGAAGTGGAGAAATACTGCAGCAGCAGTTGGAATATTGACAATGGCACTACCTCTGTAAGTTGCATTTCAGTTCAGTTGTATGCTCTCTTGAGTTTATACATGGCTAAAGAATTGTGCTTTCGATAATTGCATAGAAATCCTGTCGCCGTCGTTGCGTTAAGTACCTGGACGTATAGTAGCTGGACGATGATTGGTAGGTTTTCACACTCAAATATGCTTCGTATATCCATTGAATCTACATCATTCATTTTCTATTTCCTACGGTAGCACACCATGTCTGCCATGGGGGTTATAATCGAATCGAACAGAGTGATGGAGGGTGGTCTAGCCGAGGCTTTGCATTAGGAAACGTTTTCAATCGCGTCAAAGATTGGTGCGACTGGATGCTACCAGAAGCATGGAATGTTGAACATAATCGCTTGCATCATTATCATCTTGGTGAACCTTTGGACCCTGACTTGGTTGAACGCAATTTGCAATTTTTACGTGATATGAAAATCCCAATGTTCGCAAAGTATGCTGCGGTAGCAATCATGATGCCTTTTTGGAAATGGTTTTATTACGCGCCAAACACGTGAGTCAATTTTGAAACCTTCCAAATGCGTTCGAGTAGTGCAAGTAATTTTTGATGTGAAAACCATTAGGTTTAAAGAGCTGCAGATAAATGAGAAATACTGGAGAGAGAAAATTAGTTTGCCAGAAGGTTTTGATCCACTTGAAGCTGTCACCCTAAAAGATTTGTTGAATCCCAACGATGAGAAAGCAAAAATTTCACGCAAAGTCGTAAAACCAGTCGATTTTTTTCAAAGAGTACTTGCACCTTTCTTGTTTTGTCGATTCTTTCTTCTTCCCGCGCCTCTTCTTTTTGTTCCATCTATTGGTGCTGCACTTTTTGGCCATGCCATTGCAAATCTAGCAGTTGCAGAAATGGCAACGAATATTCACAGTTTTATTACAATCGTTACAAACCATGCTGGAAATGATCTCTACAAGTTTGATGACGAAGTGAAACCTCGAAGTGGGTCATTTTACGTTCGACAAATCGTTTCCAGCACGAATTACGATTATGGGTCAGATATAGTTGATTTTAGTCATGGTTGGTTGAATTATCAGATTGGTAAGGTCATTTTCCCCAAATTGTTTACATCGGTGCTTCACGTACCTTTATTTCGTTGTGTGAATATATAGAGCACCACGTTTGGCCAGATCTTTCAATGTTGCAGTATCAAAAAGGTGCCCCCTTGCTACGTGAAATTTGTGATAAATATGGAGTGCCATACATTAAAGAAAACGTATTCATTAGAACGAAGAAGACTGTTGACATCATGGTTGGTAATGCCAGCATGATGGATTTCCCAACTGAGCTTGAGCCAACCAAGGATAAAGCAGGACCAGCGGGTGTTACGTGGAAATCATCAAATGGCGCTATTGAAGATGATGAATGAGTAAATTTATTTGTTACTTCTATCTAATCTATAAAATAATATGAGCGGGAAATAGCATGGAAATATTGTCGCATTACCTGAATCACCAATTTTTTGTGTTGCGGGATGATGGAAGAAGTCGAAACAAGTAAAATGTGAGCAACGTGGGATAAAATAGGTTAAAGTGCTAGTAATAATTGTGTTAATTTAATCCATTGAATCTCATGCACCATTCTAGGTTGCCAATTCATATATCAAATTCAAATATGTTGGAAAGTAAGTTGTTATCACGACCTATTACGACATATTTCGATTACATGGTGCAAACCCCAACTATTCTATTGAAATGTGCGCCTTTCGAAGTCAATTCACGTCAATATGTAAACTATAGGGTAAAGGAAATAATTTTATAACATTACATAATCACTCATCAAAATCATGGGCCTTTAGAATTTTTCATTAACGTTAAAGCCCAAGCTCCACTGCCATTGCATCCATTCGAATCTTCATCTGCTGAGCATCTTAATAGGAAAAGGTTACACTAGACTATTGAAAAAAATCCAAGCAAGGACACACTCACCTGACTTGGCATCTTGAAAAAATTTCTCAGGCTTTGTTTTCGCTGCTGAAAATTCAACAAAGTTTGCAGAGTAGCAACTTGTGTCCGCTTGCCTAAGATATGCATCGAAATCATTCATATTTTCAGTATACTCGATAATGTCATTTGCCTCTTCTTGTAGTTCTTTCATCACCCTTGGTATTCCATACATTCCTAAATCCGGAGAGAAGGATGAGGATAAGGTGAAAAACATAGAGCAGAAATAACAAAAGCCTTACCACTTGTTACCCCAACCGTACCTAAGTATCGTCTGATATTATCACCACCTGAACATCAAATTTTGAGTAAGCAACATAGCCAAATACAAAATCAGCAAAAGCAAGTTGAGTGTTATTACTAACCTCCTTCTGAAATAACAGAAAAATGTTCCAATAAATAATTCAAATCGTTTCTAGCTATCTTAAAGCGTTCCAAGGCTTTATCCTTTCCTAGTGCTGCACTATCAGAAAATAATTTTGCATCAGAACCCTCCGGAAGACTCATCATTGTCGCATCAGCGTTATAAACACCCTGAATACAAGCAAACGATATCCCAGCCACACACGATGACAATAACTGACGACGAGAAGCTTGCATATTCAAGCCTGTGCTAAATCTCTTGAATTATAGGAGCGTAAACGCCATTGAGTAAGAAAAGAATATTTTGCAGATGAGAGCAATCGTCAGCCCCATAAGCTTATCATACCTTCACTTTTTGAAGCGGCATCGTGTGGAATGCCTGTGTACATCCCAGCAGTATCGACGCTGCTAATGTCCTAAACTTTTCTCTCTTCATGGTTCAACAAACTGTGGGTGGTGACCGAAATTGGTATAAAAAATTATTGTGTGTTTGAAGTTTGTTTCGAGAGAGATATAGGCGGGGGATATGGGATATATGGGATATATGGGGGCCACTAAAAGTGAATTCAAACAAGACTGAGTGCCACTTATTCTGAAGCTTTGTAGCAAAGAAATCAGCTTATTTTGCTCATAAGCGGTCATATAAGGTGAAGTAGTCGAAACCCTGAGAGGGAAAAGAAAGCTTTTACATGAAAC
>Ga0115008_10001565_pt1 | contig 18639 bp, 20 predicted proteins | sample FraStrMetagenome_FD_87164 | JGI IMG/M metagenome (GOLD analysis project Ga0115008, IMG submission 87164) | Marine eukaryotic phytoplankton communities from Arctic Ocean - Fram Strait ARC3M Metagenome | ecosystem: Environmental > Aquatic > Marine > Oceanic | place: Fram Strait | collected...
AATGTTTTTGTATATACATATAGGTTATATATGATTCAGGTTCACCTAATCGAGAAATAATAAAAGGTGTATTGGATTGTATTTGTTTAATAATATATGCGTTTGAATCTATTACATTCATAATGTGTAAGAAGATTATATGTATAGAATATGTTTGTTTTCTTTAAACAACAATATTATGTATACCGTAATGAATTATTAATTAATTACTGTGTAAAAAAAATATTTATATATAGTATACATAAATGGTTAAGAGAGTAAGTAGAAGACGGAGACGTTCAAGTAAACGCAAAAAACAATCCGGTGGAGGTAAAGGTAATGGTTGTATGTGCGACAAACGTAAAAAAAATAGTAAACGTGGACACTGTCACTGTGGTCCTAAAAAAGTTTCTCGCCGCAGACGTTCTTCACGTAGAAAATAATCTGGTGGAAGAAAAAAAAAATAAGAAAAAAAAACAAACGAATATCACCTAAAAAAGCATCCCTCTCAGATATAAAAAAAATAGCAAAAAAATATAGTGTAACTGATAATGGAAGTCGAGCTCACATATCAGCAGTTTTATGTTCTGCTCGATCATCGTATTTGTCTAAAAAAGAACGTAAAATGATACTTCCCTTTTTAAAAAATAGTAAAAATAAAACCATTTTATTACAAATGATTAAAACAAATGAACCACAAAAAAAATTACCTCAATAAAAATATAAGTATTTTATTTTATTTTATTTTATTTTATTTTATTTTATTTTATTTTATTTTATTTTATTTTATTTTTAATTTTCTCGTTTAAAATTAAAATATTGCTGTATAGTATAAAAAATATGAGTTTAAGAGTTAGTAGAAGACGCAGACGTTCCGCCAAACGCAAAAGCCGCCGCCTCCAAAAAGGAGGACGTAAATCCAAAAGAAGGGATTCTTGCAGCAAAAGAAAAGTATCACGCCGCAGACGTTCCTCCAAGCGCAGACGCTCGCGCAGAAAAAGACGTTAAATAAAATACCCTTATTAACGACCAATTATTAACTATATATAAAAAGTGTTATGACTAATCAGTTCTAAAACTTTTTTTATATCTTTTTGTACACTTTGAATCAGTTCTTTAGTTAATAGATTATTACGATAACTTTGCGCACATTTATCACAAAATTGTATATAGACATCAATCTCTTTATATTGAGTATATATCATATCTCTTCCTGTTATTAAATTACAATATAAACAATGATGTAACCACCCCTCTTTAGGTAATTTACGATCGTCATTACCATAATGATCAAAAATAACAATCTTATGGATAATATTGGGGTCATCGACATCTATATAATAATTTATAAAAAATTCTTTATAAAAGGTTTTATATTTTTTAAATATATAGCGCGTTTCATTGTTTATAGATGATTTAGTATACATGTTGTCTAATTCCGTACGATACGACCCCCATTGTGGCCGCCGCTCCTCTGAATATTCAGAAGGTGACGACGAGGAAGAGGATAACGAGGACGAAAACGAAGACGTTGGTGATAATCGTAAAGACGACACTGATTCACTTGTATGTTTTGTAGGTACTTGTTTATTAACATCTGTAGTAGTAGATTCTTCTTCTTTGTATATTTTACTACATATACATAATTTAGAACACCATTGTTTCATAGTAATACTTTTATAACTATATAGATTTAATTACTTTTAAATATTTATATGTATATAATATAGAATCGATGTATGTAAAAAAATTTAATTTAGACAATGGTGTCCGATGTTTGTATGTTTCTAAACGAGATGTTCAAATTTCCTGTATTAATATTACCTTTCGAGCAGGGGCTAAAAATGAATGTGAGGAACAATTTGGTATGGCACATTTTTTAGAACATATGTTTTTTAAAGGTTCCAAAAAATACCCCCATTCTATAGATGTAACCGCCCAAATTGAATCATTGGGTGGATTTATTAATGCGTATACAACGAAAGATACAACTTCATTTATTATTAAAATACATACTAAATATTTACAGGAAGCTATAGACTTATTAGCAGAAATATTATTAAATTCTTTATTTAGAAAAAAAGATATAGAATATGAAAAACAAATTGTACAGGAAGAAATACAAAGTCGTAGTGATGAACCAGATTATAAAATATTTAAAGAATTTTATATGTCTATATTTAAAGATGTTCCTTTAAAAAAAGATCCCGGTGGCACACTCGAAACAATTAGCAACTTTAATAGAAGTTCATTGCTTAACTTTGTAAAAAAATATTATACCGCAGACAATATGTTTATTACTATTAGTAGTAATTTGCGATTTAAGCGCGTACAATCCATGATACGTAAATCGGCATTTACTACATTTAAAGCTACAGAAACTAAAAAAAATATACCGTTTCAATATATTCCCAATGAAACAACTACCGTTCATACTGTGTATAAAAACTTTAAACAAGAGAAAATGATTATAGGATTTCCTGTGTGTAATGCGACTAATGAAGACGTTCACGCGTTAAATATAATTTCCGCCCTGTTAACTGGTAATATGAGTTCAAGATTGTTTATTGATCTGCGAGAAAAAAATCCGTTAGTATACAATATTAATTCGAGTACAGAATATTATCAAGATATGGGTATTTTTTATATTCACACCGAAGCGTTAACAGAAAATGTATTAGATATAGATAATACAATTATGGACAGTGCGGGAGAATTTTTACAATCTATATTTGGTAATAAAAAATATTATGATCGCAAAAAAGAAAAGGGCGTATTATCAATTATTTTTGATAATATTCGTGATTTACAACGGAATACTATTAACAAAAAAGAGTTAAATGCTGTAAAACAAGGACTTATAGGAGGTTTACTACTGGAAAGTGAAACCTCCGAAAATATTATTAGTTATTATGAACAGGAATGTATTTATAATTATAAACATATAACAAGTATAAAACAATTAATAAAAAAAATAGAAAAAATAAAAGCAAAAGACATATTACGAATATGTAATAAATATTTTACAAAAAATACTATGTTTATCACGATTATGGGCTCGTCTTCCAAATCGGACATTGAAAACTTCGTGACAAACTATAAAGATTTTTAATTATATTTCTTATTAAACTATATATTAGTATATTTGTAATTCTTCTAGATCTTTACACGTTCCAGAACTTTCTTGATCAGGATTATCATCTTTTATATTTTCAAATAATTCTAATCCTCTTGCTGCTTGTTCGGGGGTCATATACATGTTCCAGCCAAGAGATGTTATCGTATCTTCCTTGTATAATTTATAATTAATACCATCTTCAGACATAGTTCTACCTTCGTAGCGTACAGTTCTAAACCAATCATACGCTTTTTTGTCGTCGGTCAATATCATTCCTCCTTTCCCTATTGGTATATGTTTACGAATGTGAAAAGACAAACAATGATAGGTTCCTGGTGTATACATGTCCTTTTTCATTCTTACTGCTCCATCATAAATAGGATACGGTTTTAATTGATACGTACCCGACCACTTATAATCTTCAAATTTCACTGTACAACCAGCCTGTTTAACCGTACACGGTACAGAAATCCATGTTTTAGATGGCAAAATAATTTCCCCCGAAGCTTTCAAATATTGTAAACACAAAAATAAAGCGTCCGTGCAACTATCTACGGAAACAGCATAGGTACTGCCAGCATATGTTGCCATTTTTTTTTCAAATAAATCTACAATTTCCCACGCTTGTGAGACATTGTATTTTTGCATAGTGGAATTAAATTTTTCTTTTTCTTTGTCCCAAATATCAACTGCCTTATATAAAGTTAAAGAATGTTTTTTCATACGTTTATAATATCCTCCTTCAATATATTTCATATTTTTAGTTACACTTACTGAATTATTGGTAGAATTGTAATAATTCAAAGGTAATACTCTGAAATCAAAACTTACTCGTGTTTGACCGGTGATGTTTATTTTATTATAATGAGAACATTTATTACCATTAAAAGAAATACATTCGTTTGCTTGTAAGGTAATTGGTTCGTATTCTTCTAGTCGTGGCATTTTTTCTACCCATACTGTATTAGAATCATACATATCGGTTAAGGCGTAAATAAAATTTATTTCACCTGTAGGATGATTGTGTTTTTCATCAGAATCAAAATGTTTAATTACAACGGCTACATTATTAGGCAGATGAACTCTGAAAGTAGGTGTTTTTTGTACCATTGCTTCATCGAGATCAAGATAAGGTAAAATTATTTTTTGTATAAATGTATCATATAATTCTGTTAATTCCGGCCATTTCGATCGCAAGGTATCATAAAATAATTGATGATATTCTGTATGGGAATCTTTACCTAGCATATCAGTAGTAAATAATGGATATTCTGTATCGGAAATAGTATGTACTTTATGTAATTCTATATTAAATATATTTTGAACAATTTGACTAAAATTATAAAGTTCCTTATCAAAGGCTAATGTTTGTAAGTGCTGATGCCCATATACTAACTTTTTAGAAAAATTATAAGAAGTCATATTATGAATATATTTAGTATTTATTATTTAAGTATAAACTTATTATATTTATAATAAAAAATTATAATAATAAAATTTATCTTGATCTGTATTTAGATGTATCCAAAATGTATCAAACGTATGTCTAAATTCTTGTATAGTATAACTTAAAACTTTACCAGTTGTGTTATTATTCCAAGGCAATCTATATGTATTTTTATCAATCCATTTTTGTGAATGAATTATTATTTTATTTTGTTTTCCTAAAAATCCCGCTGTTATACAAAACGTGCTTGAACTGTTTATTAAAATATCACATTCGCTTAATAACGCCCAGTCGTGTATATAATGATTACGTGAATTACTAGTAGCTTTTCCTAATGTGAATGGTATATTATTATTTTGTAAATAATTAATAGTTTTTTGATAGGATATAAACTGTTTATCATCCGTACATACAGCAAAAATATATTTTTTATTTTTACAAAATGTATCCATTATAAAATGAATACTATTTTTATAGTATTCAAATTCATGTATTTCTCTACCATTATTACCATCTTTACTAATAATGTCTCCTCCTCGTAAATGAATACCAATATATAATGTATCTTTGTCCATTGATGGTTTATATTCTTGTTTAAGTTCTAAAAAATTTCTTGGATTTTTTTTTGTTACTTGAAAAAACGTATTATGTAAACAATATGATGGATCATCAATTATATAGGAATATCTATTAAAATATAAAGGCGTATGTTCAATAATATCTTTACAAAATAATAGTTTTTTAGGTTTATTATTTTGTATAACAGGTTTAATAGATTTAAAAAATTTACTCTCATTAAAATTACAACAAGATACATTTGTATTATGAATATTTCCTAATTGACACAATGAATTATATTGTAATAGTTTATTACCAAATCTTCCTCGTGTAATAGTATCAATACGTATAGACATGTATATTATATGTAGTGATAATATATTTATAATATAACCTTATATTAGTATAATTTACGTAATGAAGGTTTAACTTGTATAAGTAAAGCTAATCTTTTTTTATGTAGTACCCTTGACGCTCTATGTATAATATTATTATCAAAATAAAAAATATGACCTTTTTTTCCTATAATACTATGAATAGTAGTATTATTCGATTGGACAAACCCATTCATATTTTTATTTCCAGCAGGTGTTGTAAAATTTTTTTTAATAATGTTATTATTAATAGTAATATACTGGAATGGACCTGAATTTATATCTACATCATTTAAATATATAATTATATTAGTAATATCTTGAGGATGATTATCATAATGCCAATTAAATGCTCCTTGTTGTCTAGAATTATTTTTATAATGGTTTAAAATTTTAGTATCTATTACTTGTAAATAACATTTATATATATTTTGTTCAAAATAAGGTATAATAAGTTTGTTTAGTTTCGAAAGGAGAATAGTAATATTATTTGATAAAATATATATTTCTGACACATTGGGTATAAATTGTTTTTTTTGTGTATGTTGTAATATATCACTTAGTTCATTTATATATTTATTATATAAATCATTATTTTCATAATGTTTTAATGTATGAACTAATATATCATTATTTAATATTTTATTACTTGATATATCTGTATTAGAATTATATAATTGTATACATTTTTTAAAATGATTGGTATTAAAATTATGATAATAATTCATATAATTATATATTATATACAATTATTTAAATATAAATACTATACTATATGACAAATAATATGAAATTAGTGTGTGGTATAACAACTAAAAATGAGGACTGGATAATAAAAAAAACGTTATCTGTTGTAAGTACTTTTTGTAATAAAATTATAATTTTAGATGATAATAGTACAGATAAAACAGAAGAAATATGTACATTATTTGAAAAAGTTAAATTTATAAAAAGAAAACCAAGACCAAATATATGGGAAAGAAAAGAAGCAGAAGGATTATTAGAATTATTTACTATTTGTACTACATTTAATCCAGAATACATATTAATCTTAGATGCAGATGAAATACCCACTCCATCATTTGTAGATTTTTTTAACAAAATATATGACAATTGTTATACTGATAAGGCCTGGAGTATACGTATGATTAATTTATATAAAAATCCTCAACATTATAGAATTGATAGATTTACAACAAAGATGGGTACTAATATGAATCATGATCCATTTTATAACAAGGGATGGAGAAAAACAGTACTTTTAAAATATAATAAAAATAAAAAATACTTATATAATACTGACATACAGAAAGGTGGGACAAGTAAATATCATCCTTTACCACAAAATCTTACTAATGTTTCACAAATAGAAGATTTTTATATTATTCATTACGGAAAATTAAATAAAAAATATATTTCTGGTGAAAAAGATCAATTTTATGCTTTAATAGAATCTAAAGATAATAAAGGAACGTATACACAGCGGTTACGGCATCATTACTTATGTAGAACAGGCTCAGGACCCAAAGGACCTGAATATAAAGAGTGTAACAAAAATTGGTTGTGGGAATAATATATTATTTATAAAATAATAAGGTTAATAATAATAATAATAATAATAATTTATGTTATATACATATGTTAATATTTGATATAGGTGGGAATATAGGGAACTTTTCACTAAAAAAATTACAACAAAATAAAAATGATTTTTGTGTTATTGTTGAACCTTTACATAAACATATTTTAATAATGAAACATACCTTACAAAAATATAAAGAAAGAATTAAAATATATGAATCAGCTGTCTCAAATAATAATAGATCTATAGACTATTATGAATGTTCAAATACGAATGGTAAATCTGGGGCTGAAAGTTGTTCTACATGCTCATTAAATCATATACAACATTCTTGTTTTGGGGGTGGAGAACAAGGTAATTTTATGATGAAAGACGGTAAAACATTTTCTGAACACTATTATTTTAAAGAACCTATACAAGTTACAACAATAACTTTAGATAAATTAGTCGATATACACGGTAATCCTGATTTAATTAAAATAGATGTTGAAGGATATGAAAATAATGTATTAAAATCATTAACAAAAAAAAGTGCTACAAAAATTACTTTTGAATGGCACGAATATAATATTGATACTATTATTGATTCGATACGATATTTACATAGTATAGGGTATAGGCATTTTTCAACCGAAATGTGGTATGAGGGTAAATTTGAACACAATAATGAAATAGAAGACTATAAAAGTTGTGATGATTTTATAGCTTGGTTTGAATCAATTATAAGACAGTCTATTTCTATGACTGGTAATTTAGATAAAAAGACATTTAAAGATCCTTGGAATAAAAATAAAAAAACTCCTTATATTAATTTATGGGGTATGATTTGGGTTAAATAAAGTATTTATTATTGTTATCCCTTTAATACTTTTTATTGTAATTGATAAATAGCGAAATTACCACCATGTTCCCATTCATCATTTTCATTTTTAGATGTATATGTGTGAGTATATATTTCTTTAACATTAAATAAATCTTGTAAATATCTTATAAAATTATAATTAAATTCATTATCTGTCGAGTTGTAATCATCAATTATAATATAAGCATTTTTATTTAATTTATTTAGCATATGTAAATATGCTATATTTCTTCCATTACCATTAGGACCATCTATTAATACAACATCATATAATTTATTTTCTAGTTCATCTGTTATATTATAAAAACAATTTTTTTGTCTCCAATATTTAGAATGATTAATAGGTACAGATACATGTAAAGAAAAATATTCTTTATTATATTTTTTTTCTTGATCAAATAATAAATTAAAATTATGTTCACTACAAGACACCAGGGGTAATACATTAATAGTAATAAAATCATAATTATTAGTATTTTTATAAGAATATTTAATATCATTATCGAAACTATCAATATATATTTTTTTATTTGAATGTAATACATAATCAACAAAAAATCTAGTAGAAAATCCGGAACCAAATTCTAAAATACGTATATTTTGTTGAAGACGATTGGTTACGCAATGTTCCAAAATAGTATATATCATTTCAAAACAATTTTTAGATAATCCTATACCATTATTTTTATATTTGTTAATATCCATTTATTATTAATAAATATATATATATTAAATAATATACGCATTTTTATATTAATATAGTAAAAATATAAATATATAATTATTATTTAAAATAATAAATATAAATCATACATATATAAAGAATTTATGTCTAAATCAATTGTTATATTTGGAAAAGGACCATCTTTATCAAGATGTACTAGAGAATTTGTAGATAACTTTGATGATATAGCTATTTGTAATTATCCCCATATAAATACTTTTTTTTATTCATTGATTAAAAATAGAACTATTTTATATCATTTTGCTAATTGTGGTTCATTTGATAAACGATATACAGATAACGTTAATAAACACTTACATATAAAGGGTATTTATAATTCTCATTATAAAGGAGTTTTAAAATATAAAAAATTTTTACAGGATACGTCGTTATTTAAAGAAAATATACGAGAACCACAAAAAAAATTTTTTAAACAAAAAGGATTTGATCCTAGTACTGGAACACTAGGATTTAAATATATATTAGATTCTAAAAAATATAATAAAATAGCACTTGTAGGCTTTGATAATTTTAAAAAGGGAGACCCTGTTTATTATTATCCGACAAAAGATTATAATGATAAAATTAAATATATAGTTAATCGCAATGATATTACAAAAGAAGGTATCCAAAATGTTGTTTCCGGTCATGATTCTGATAAAACACAACAATATTATGAATCAGTATTTACAGACTATTCACATATCCAATTTGATATAATAACTAATATGAATATACAATTACAATTAGATAATCTTACTATCATTTAGTATCAGCATTATCTTGTAATGTATAAATGTAAAAATCAGCAGAACTTTTTTTAGGATATTTTTGTTTTATAAATGATGTTAATTTCCAATTAGGAAATAGTTTTTCAACATGATCTGTAAATTTTCTGGTTTTCATATGACCTTGCGAATGACCCTCAAAATTACTAGAATATATTATAACATGTTTTGTGGAACAAGTAAATAGATGTTGTAAATATGTAATAAATAAATTATCTTCTAAAATGTGATACAACACATCCAAAGATAAAGTGACATCACTTTTGATTGTATAGTTGGTTTTGTCATCATATACTAAAAATGATTTGGAAGAATCATCTTTGTAAGTATCATTATGTGTTTGAATGATATACTCTGATATATCTAGTCCTATATAATTTTCAATAGGTACATTTTTAATTTGGTTACAATCTCCGCAACCAAAGTCAATAATACTATTAATATGATTTTCAGAAATAAAAGTATTTAATATGTTGTTTTTAAATTCACATAATTCATTATAACTTCCCGAACCTGAATTTCCACCATTTTTATATCTAGTTTCCCATATATTTTTTGTTGTCATGTTATATATACTATTATAAAATTTATATTTAAATATAAATAATACATACTTTATTATGGTGAACATTTTATGTATTATACCCGCTCGCAGTGGTTCCAAAGGAATTAAAGATAAAAATATTAAAATATTTAATAGTAAACCGTTACTTGCGTGGTCTATTATACAAGCACAACAAAGTTTATATGATATGAAAATTATTGTTTCTACTGATAGTGAAGAATACGCTACTATTGCTAGACAATATGGAGCTGAAGTGCCATTTTTACGACCTATAAATATTTCTCAAGATAGTTCTACAGATTTTGAATGTATTGAACATACTGTTAATTGGTTATACACGAATGAAAAGTATACATCTGATATTATTTTACAATTACGTCCAACACAACCACTACGTAAAATAAAAGATATTAATGCTTGTTTAGAATTATTTATTAAAAATAGGTCTACTTATGATAGTTTACGAACAGCTGTACCTTGTACAAAATCTCCTTATAAAATGTATTCTGTTCAAAAAAATATATTATTGCCATTATTTAAAAGAATAAATAATATTAACGAACCTTATAATCAATGTCGCCAAATTTTACCAGAAACATATTTACATAATGGATATATTGATATTTTTAATACAGATATTATTAAAAAAGGTACAATTAGTGGAGACAAAATTTTACCTTTTATAATGAAACAAACAGATACAATTGATATTGATAGTATTAGTGATTGGAATAATGCTTTATCATATATATGAATAATTTATGATTATTATTATTTTTTACGTAAACTGTCTTTTTTTTTATTTTCTCCTGTAAATTGTTTTCTTGGTCCAGGAGGATATTGTGTAGCCTTTTCAATTGAACGAATACCCTTTACTAATTTAATCAATCCATCTGGTTCGATACTGCTTGTTTGGTCGCTTCCCCATAAAGATCTATCTAATGTAATATGTCTTTCTACCCAAGTAGCACCCAAAGCAACTCCGGCATATGTAGTAACTAATCCATATTCATGACCACTCCAACCAATTTCTTTAGTAGGATATTTTTTAGATAACCATTCAATATAACGCAAATTTAAATCCTCTACTGGACAAGGGTAAGTAGAATTTGTATGCATAATTACATCCGGTTGAGCAGATTCCACAGCTTTTTCTACTTCTTTTTCTGTACTCATTCCTGTACTTATAATTACATAGTCAAATAATTCACGAGTGACCGCACATAATTCTGAATCCGTTATCGAGGCACTGCCAAGTTTAGCAATAGTAGTGTATTTAGCCATTAATCGAGCACTGTCAACATCCCATACACTCGCAAAAAAGATAATACCAATTTTTTTAGCATAGTCGCACAATTCTTTAATTTGTTCTTCATTAAACTCAATTTTATATTTATATTCTAAATAACTCATTTCCCCCCAAGGTGTCATACGTCGTTTCGTTTTTTGATGTTCTGGAACACATACATCAGGATTTCTTTTTTGTATTTTAGCATATTCGCAACCGGCTACCTTTGCTAACAACATCATTTTTTTACACATATCTAACGATCCATTATGATTAATACCAATTTCAGCAATAACTTTTACCATATTTTGTATATATATATATTATAAATCTATTTTTTTAAATATAAATATTTGTACATATACTGTGTTTCTTTATATATTATTTTTGTACTATATTTATAATTTTATCACATACTTGTTTTCCATACGGATTTTCTTTTTGTGTATCAATAGTAGATACATTATCTAAAAAATGTATATTATTAATAATATCAGTATGAATTAATTTACCCCATCCACTTGTAATAGTTTCCGGTCGTTCTGTTGTATTTCTACATATAAGAACTTTTTTCTTAGAACAAACAGCTTCTTCTTGTAATCCACCACTGTCTGTAATAATACCAGAACTATGATGTATTAAAAATACCATTGAAATATAATCTTGAGGAGGTATTTTAATAATTGACTCATGTAAATATGTTGAGGCTTCCGGTAAAGATGGATGCGTTATATATACGAATGTATAAGTATTTGATACACTATTTAATTGATCCCACATTTCTTTCATGAGTTTACCTCTATTTTCTCGTCGATGTAAAGTAACAATGTAATACTTTTGTAGGGAAATCGAATCTATAATTGTGTGAATAGGATCAGGTATAGTATATGTAGTTATAATGTGTGTAAACGCATCCACAATGGTATTGCCTACTAAAAATACATTGTCCCGAATACCTTCCGCTCGCAAATTAAGAACTGCTTGTTTGGTAGGACATAAATGAATATCTGCTAATTTTGATAATACACTTCTACCTATTTCTTCTGGAAAAGGACTATATTTAATATGCGACCGCAAACCCGCTTCCAGATGAATGATTTGTTTTTTACAATGAAATCCTGCCCATGCTATTGAATAAGCAGTGGTAGTATCCCCCTGTACAATAATCGATTGTATATTTTGATGTTGTTGTAATATAGTATCCATTTTATGTATTATTTTACTACTTAATTGATTTAATGTTTGATTATGTTCCATGATATTTTCTAATATAAATGTTGGTGCGGGTATAAGTTCTGTACATTGTTCATATAAATCTGGATGTTGTCCTGAAAATAAAGTTACAAACGGTATATTGTTTGCTTCAAATGCTCGAATAAGGGGAGACATTTTTATAATTTCCGGGCGAGTCCCATAACATAGTACATACATAGTCAATAATATATATTAAAATGTTATCTTTATATATATTATTTTTTAATACACGTTTTATACACATTTTATACACATTTTATACACATTTTATATACGATCATAAGTATATTAATTTGTTGTAATAAATTGTAAGCCTTTATGTAACCAGTATTGTTCAACGGATTTTCGCATATCTGGCGTTACAAACTTATAGGAAGAAAATTCGTCACACGCATAGGTATTCCATCGTATGTCCGAACATTCTTCTTTAGTAGAATGTTTACAAATGTACGAAGGTATATTTCCCAATAATTTAGCTGAAAAACATAAATGCATATCTTCTCCGGTATCTTGTGTAGCGGGTTGTACCGCAAACATATAGTACAACCACTCTTTTTTAAAACACCATAAATGACCTACAAAATCTACAAGAACACTGGGACGAAGACCAGTGTCTAAGCGTGTAGATTGAAGCATATGTTTGTTTGAATTATAAAATCCATACCGTCCATTACCGCCCATAATACCGTTTCGAGTTATACATTCTGTAGCATAATTTTCTATACATTTAATACCTGGAATCATATCATCATCAATTACAAGAAATATATCCGCAGGTATATTCGTACAATAACTAAATCGACCAAAATATTTTGTATTAAAATCACTTCGTACATGAATAAAATCGTACGTTTCTTTAAGATGTTCTATGGAAATATGATTTTCATTTTGAAACACAATAAGATATTTTGGTTGTACGGTTTGTTTTTTAATTTGTTCAAGTTGTTCTTCTAAATGATTTCTTTTATATTGAGTTAACACTACACAAATGTCTTTATCTTCTATTTTCATAATAATTAATAATTAATACTATATAGTTTATTTATAAATAATAATATTTAAATATATATTATACCTATTACATTATATGATTGCTACTATAACCGAATGGACGGGTCGAACCGGTAATAATGTTATACAACTAATTAACTGTTTGTATTACGCTTTTTATCTACATGATTTTAAAAAAATCACATTTCCTCAACACCCATTATTTTCTACTCAAACAATTATTTCTAATAATAATAGTGATGATAAAAAAAAAACAAAAGAATACAAACCAATTCATAGCACTTTTTTTTATGCTAAAAAGTTAGGATTTACTTTAGAACCATACCAGATGCGTGAAATAACTCAAACATATCTTACAAATATAGTAGCCGTCAATGTACCTACTAATGTTCAAAATAATGATAATGAATTATATATACATATACGAGGTGGAGATACCTTTAATCAAGGTATTATGTTATTACAAAATCCTTTAAAATTATATACGGATATCTTACAAGATCCTTCCTATGATACATACACTCGTATAATAGTCGTATACGAAGATACTCGTAATCCAGTTGTACAAGCATTACAAGATATACATAATCCACGATTACATTTTCAAAGTTCCAGTATCAAAACCGATATTGAGACTTTATGTCGAGCAAAACATTTATTAATGTCATTGTCTACATTTAGTTTATTAATATACTTCTTATCTTCCAATATACAACATATTTTATTGCCTGAATTTATGGAACAAGAATGGTATCCGAATATGAAGTGGAATGTAGATAAAACTTTATTTACATTAGAAAAATATTCTATTAGTACATGGAAATATTTAAATCCTTATCAAAAAAACCAATTACTATTACATTATAAAGGAACAATCACTAAAAATAAATGTATGTACGTAAAAAAAATGCATATAATATCATTGGGATTTGTTTGTTATGTTAAAGATTTAATTAAATTAACACCTTACAATAAAGATACAGATATTTTTGATTGGATGAATAATTTTTATTTTTCTAAAACAGTTGATAGTTTAGCTAATGGTTTTAATATTTTTGAAAATATAGGATTATCTACATTAGAAGCAGATACAAAAAAAGGGTCTACAATGGTTTTATATAATAAAGAATATGATTTTAGATTACCTCATGAAAAAGAATATTTTTATAATAAACAAATAATTATAGATAAATATGCTCGAAGATATAATCGTTTTACACAATATAAAGAAAGTCTTGATAACTTTTTATTTATTCGACTTATAAATGTAAGAGGTCGATATGGTAAAGTAAAAGAAAATATAGTTTCAGAGTATAGTAAAGAAAATTATGATAAGATACAACAGTATTTACCGAAATATAATAAAATAATGTTATTTGTTGATGATATTCTTGATAGTGTTATTCGTGAAAAAATATATAGTAAATTTATTGTAGTGGAAAATATTATACATCCAGGATTTGTAGCAGGAGGCACATTGTTTCCCTATAAAAATATATTGTTAAAAAAATATAATCAATTTTTTAAACATTGTGAAAAAGATTTTAAACATATTTCGGATAATATACCTACACTAAATAAATATATTGATTTACAAATATTTAAGAAAGATATGTAAAAATATTTTTTTGTTGTAAATATGTGGGTATACGTTTATCCTGTAATGCTAATTCTTCAATAGTAAAGGAACGCTGAGGATCAAATATATATTTTTTATCATTAATGGCTTGTTGTAATCGTTCCTTATCCGCAAAACTACGGTATTCAGGATGACTATACGAATGTAATTTCTTGATCATGTATTCGACCGGCATAATCCAGCTCATGTGACATCCGAATATATTTTTTGTTTTATATCGTTCTGGTAAATCGCGGAGATTTTTAATGTGTAAACCCTTTATTTTTTTTGTAATAGGTTTAACCATTCCGTACGTATATATGGTAGGAGAGGAAAAAGAACAATCCGTCCACAAATAAGTATGTGTAAAAAAGAACTGATGTAATCGTAATCCAAGTGGATGCTTTTTTTCTTGTAACTGTTGTAGTAATGTAGGATAAGAGGACTTATAAATAATTTCGTCTATATCATGGTCAATAATTACATCCTCATCTTGTAAATTAAAAAAAGGATCATTAAACATCCAACTTCTTTGAATGGGTTCATTTACTTTATGAATCAAGGGTCCATTGGTATAGGCATATTCTACATAATTAGTTAGATCTACTTTTTTGTAATATAATTTATCTTTAAGATGTTCGGGAACTAAATGAATAACCTTTTCCATTTCATACTCTTTTTTAACTCCAGTATGAGTATAATTATATTCATATAAAACAAGTTTTTCAATAAAATCATATCCTTCTGTTAGATTCGCGATAACAAACGGCAATTCATGCTGACTGTAACAGTACGATTTTAAATATATCATTGTATATATACCAGTATGCTTATTGTTTAAATATTGGTAAATATATTATTATTATTATTATGTAGACATATTAGTTATATATTGTTGTGTGTACACATCTTTAATCATTTGTTTTATTTTTTTTTTCCAATCACAGAAACGACTATGTTTCATATACCAAGCACGAATATTTTTAGATAAAGTTTCCCGATTATTCCAACCATATTCAATACGTTCTTTAATATAGTTTATATCTCCTCTACGTTGCCAATCCAATCGTACAAAGCAATCATCGGGTACGTCTTTAAAAAATAAACCTACGTCTGTAGCAACAACAACTAATCCATTCATAACCGCATCAAGTGTGGCATACGAGTTGCCCTCGGATACTGATAATTGTAAAAAGATATCACTGTCTAGATACATTTGTTGTTTTTCTTTGTTAAACCGTTCAATAGTATCTCGCAATACAACGTGTAATTGTTTAAAACGAAATGTAGGCATACTGTTTTGTATAGCCTGGATATATTCCGCCCCCTTTTTGTGGTCGTTCCAATTACCTAATATAACAGGATTCGATGATCGAAAACTAGTTTTATACAACGATTCATCTAATTCGCAAGAATTTAAAATATCATAGCGTGTAAATCGTGTATACACGTCACCAAAATACTGGGTAAAATCGTGATAACAAGCGGTGGATATACTAACAATATATGTATTAGAAGGATTCCTATACGTTAACATTTTATTTTGACCATTTACGCATAAACTTTTCCAAGGTTCTTTCCAATGAGGACTTCGTAAGGCGGTAGTTTTCGCACACCCATGATGAACAATAACAACCGGATATTGAGTAGGTATGTCACAACTTAGATGATTATCTGTTATTACAATGGGATGAGAACACGTTTTTAAAAAGTCAAGCATTTTATTTTTTTCTTGTGGACCAATAAAATTAGTTATTTTAGGAAATAACAAATGTAAATGATAATCGAATCTAGCTACACCACCTCTACTATTTTTAAAATAAGATCCACAACAGTAATGAATAATTTGCATTATATATAGTAGTATAATGTAAATTATGTTTAAATAAAAATTATGTATATACAATTGTAGTTGTAATGATTGAAACTACGACGTATATAACTACTAACGTAATTGAAAAGTAATGTTCATATTATCATTATATAGTATTCTATAGGTTTGTAATAATCGATCAATGAGTTTTTTTGTTTGGTTATCCGTATCTTTGCGTTGTAAAAATAAATCAAACTCAATACATAAATAAGTAGGATAAATACCTGTATCTAACATATTATGTAGTACATTGATTTCTGCACCTTCGATATCTAATTTAAGTAAATCTATATGGGTATGATTATTTTCGTTCATAATTTGTTGAATCGTTTTTGTTTGAATGGTATCATAATCTTGTGTAAACATACCATCAATAATTGATTGAGATACATAATCTTTATTAGATTGTTTATAAAATTTCAATGTAGTTTCTTTATTCCATAATCCAACAGATACATACGTAAACGAATCAAAGGAAACATCTAAAGACTGAATAGTAGAATAATAATCACTTTGTATATTTCCTTTAAATTTATTTTTTTCTTTGTCTTGAAAAAATAACTTAGCTTCTATAAAATGTCGTTTAGCTTTATGTGTAGGATCAATCAAAACAATCTGACTTTTATATTTGTCGGATAATAATAAATCAAATGAAATATCTTCACCTACTCCTCCACTATATATAATACTGTTTGTATCTAATTGAATATCTTGTGGTATAATCCAGCCTCCGTAATGTGTACCTAATTTATTCATAATATATATATATATATGTATATTGATTAATATGTTTAAATCATTATTATTTTAATAAAATATTTAGATGTATGTATATTATTTTACATATTAGTTTGGATATATTTTTGTAGCACTGGGATATATCGTTTGGCTGTAAGATCATGAATACGCTGACGTAATTTTTGTAAATTGTATCGATAATTATCATAAAAAGTTGTATTGTTATCTACAACATATCGTTCTCGACCACCTACATTATTACAAAAATAATTCATTAGTGGGAAAAAATGTTTGGGTTTATAGACGAGGTTGATCCAATCATCGCAGCCCCAATTAATAATTTCTTCTGGAAAATATACACCAAATATTTCCATATGTTTACGTGAAACAAAGGACTGCGTTAAAATAAGTTGGTTGTTGCGACAAATAGGGGAAGTTACACCTATATTATTATTTTTTTGTAAAACATCAATACACGCATTCACCCAGCCTTTGGTTTGAAACTCAATATCGTCGCCACATTGAAAAAAATAATCACAGGCATCTTCATAGGCGCGTTTGTGTAAAACATTCCACATCGTCGTTAAATGACCTTTAGGAATATCATGAAATTGCTGAAAGGTAATGGATACATTTTTCATAACACTCATAAATCGCTTACATTGTTGGAGTATTTCCGGTTGTGTAAGCAAAGGGTCATCGTGATCGATACCTATATAAAACATATACGTGTGTTCCATATCATAGGTACGTAAAAAGGATTTAAGAGTATAGCAATACAAATACAAATCTTTAAATGACGACCACGGGCGACCTTTAGAAGTAGTAGGTATCATTAAGCCTATTTTCATTATATACTA
>Ga0115008_10001566_pt1 | contig 18627 bp, 20 predicted proteins | sample FraStrMetagenome_FD_87164 | JGI IMG/M metagenome (GOLD analysis project Ga0115008, IMG submission 87164) | Marine eukaryotic phytoplankton communities from Arctic Ocean - Fram Strait ARC3M Metagenome | ecosystem: Environmental > Aquatic > Marine > Oceanic | place: Fram Strait | collected...
AAACTTATTATCTACAAAGTCATCCCAAGATATTGATTCTTGTTTGATAAATCCTTCGGAAGATATTTTGCCATTTATATACATATCCAAAACACTGCAAACACCTGATGCTGTGGTTCTTTGAATAGCGCTAAACCTATCATCACCATAGATCTTCTTCAGATAAGTTTTTTCTTGCAGAACCCCATCTATTTCTCCGATTACCTTTACAAAAAAGACAATCACATCATTTGTTGTTCTTGGGACTTCTTTATCGAAGAGCTTTTCTAGTATTTCTTTATTCTTCTTTAAATGAAGGTCATTAAAAAGAAATCTCATGTGATTTAAATGTCCGGGATATCTAATCGTTTTATATGAGAGATTGTCTACCTTATTTTCATAGGTCTCGCACATGGTTGCGCAGCCACCGCTGGTATTGAATGCCTCATAAGCCTCGCCTTCTATTGTTAGCTGTTCAGCACCCTCTAATGGCAATACCTTTATGCTTTTTCCTTCGTAGATAGCATCAGCTTCATTGCAATACTCATTAATTAGGCCGTTAGTTGACCAGCTTAAGTAATAACTCATTTCATTGTTGGTGAATCGAGGGAGCGCCCCGACTCTCATCATGACCTCATTAACTTTATCAAATTTTTCCATCAGACTTGATGCACAAATATTTATAGCCCCAGGTGCTAGACCGCATTGAGGAGCCATAACACTTTTAGTTTTTATGCTTCTAATAAATGCTGTTGTTTCGACATCCTCAGTTAGGTCAAAATAGCCAATGCCCATCTCGGCAGCAACCGTTCCTATATTTTTATTAATAGCAAAAGGTCCTGCAGAAATTACAGCATCCACTCCAACAAGAAAGGCTTTAACCTGATCAATATCTCTAGCGTCTAGACCTTCAGTAATATCTCCGTGCTTAATTTCATAGTCATCCTTTAGCAATTCCTTGATGGCCCAGCCAATATTTCCTTTTCCAATAATTGCAATTTTAGCTTTCATCAAATTCTACTCCTTGAGCAAGGGGAAGATCCTCTCCGTAATTAATTGTTGCTGTGACTCTTCTCATATAGGCTTTCCAGGCATCTGAGCCAGACTCTCTTCCGCCACCGGTATCTTTCTCTCCGCCAAAAGCGCCGCCTATTTCTGCACCACTTGTTCCAATATTTACATTTGCTATTCCGCAATCACTTCCTTCAGAGCTTAAAAATAACTCTGACTCTCTCATGTCGTTTGTAAAAATTGAGCTGCTTAAACCTTGCTTAACATTATTTTGCATTTCAATTGCATTGGTGAGGTCTGTAAATTTCTTCACATATAATATTGGTGCAAAAGTTTCATTTAACATTTCGTCTTCGATTTGTGAAACCTCAACAATTGCTGGCATGACATAAAACTCTTCAGGGTCTCCAACTTCTAATCTTTGACCTCCGTGAACAGTTACATCTTTATTGCTAATTGATTCTAGAACTCTTTGCATGTCGTTATAACTTCTTTCTGAAATTAACGGTCCTATTTGGCTTGAGGAAACAGATGGGTCTCCAATTTTAAGACTAGCGTAATAAGCATGAAGCTTTTGCATGAAGTCTTCATAAACATCTTCATGAACAAATGCTCTTCTTAAACTTGTACATCTTTGCCCAGTTGTTCCACAAGCTGAAAAAGTAATGCCTTTAACTGTTAGGTCTAGATCAGCAGTAGGACAAATGATTGCAGCATTATTGCCTCCCAACTCTAATAAAGTTCTGCCAAGCCTTGCTGATACTATTGGGGCAAGCTCTTTGCCCATTTGAGTGCTACCTGTTGCAGATATGAGGGCTATGTTGGCATCTTCACAAAGAGCCTTAGCTACTTCGTTACCCCCCTTTAATACCAGAACAAGATCTTTGTGTTCTTCAGCAACTTCGTCCCAAGCTTTTTTAAGAGCATCTGCGCATCCATTCGAGTGAGGGCTTGGTTTCCATATAATACTATTGCCACACACTGATGCTAGGCAAAAATTCCATGCAAATACTGCCATAGGAAAATTAAAGGCTGTGATACATCCAACTACACCGATAGGCTGCCATAATTCTTGAAGCCTATGATCTGGCCTTTCACTTGGCATAGTAAGGCCGTATAGCTGCCTACTTAAACCAGTAGCAAAATCGCACATATCGATGGCCTCTTGAACTTCTCCTTCAGCCTCAGTAACAATTTTTCTTGCCTCTTTGGTAATGACTTTTGCAAGCTCGGACTTCTGATTTCTTAGCTCGTTTCCAAATTGTCTTATAAACTCTCCTCTTTGAGGGGCAGGAACTAACCTCCATTTTTTAGCAGCTTTTGTTGAGGCTGCAACAAGCTCTTCGTGACTTTTAAACTCCATCTATATCCTCCCGCGATATTTTTATAGCCTGATAAATTCCAAAGACACCGAAAAGAACAACATACGACATATAGAATTTTAGAACCAAGGGATCTTCAATAGAATCAACTATAGGATTGCTCGGCGGCAGTCTTTGTAAAACTTCTGCCGTCGTTGGAAGCATACTAAAGAATACGGTGCCTGTTAAAGCGAGTTGTTTTAAATAAACTGTTAAAAAACCAAAAATATTAACCCTCTGTAAGGCTAATGCAAATAGTACTGCCAGAATAGTGATTACAGAAAGCCAATGGGCTGTATTGAAAGAGCCCGTTGCCTGATATAAAAGAAATGATGATGCTGATGTAAGCACTGTGCTGAACAAATAAAAGTTTGCAAGCTTGGTATCCATGAAAATAAATCTATCTCTTATCAAGAGATAGAGCCCGATAACGATAGCGGCTGTGCCAAGAATAGTATGAAACCAACCAATATAAGAAATTCCACCAAACATAAAAATACCCCCCACAGTATGTTTATTTATTTTACTAAACTAGAAAATTTTGTGTTTGCCCTGAAGTATTTCTAAATACATTTTATGATCGCCTATAAAGCTCCACAAAGGATATTTAAAAGTTGCCGGCTTGTTGTGCTCAACAAAAAAATGCGCAATCCAAGCAAATCCGTATCCTGCTAATAATGAGTAAAGCAAGAACATAAAATTAAATGTCATAAAGAATCTTATATAAAGATATATTGATATTGTTGTACCAATAAAATGAAGAAGTTTTGTGTACTTATTATCGTGTTCACTTAAATAATAAGGATAAAAATCTTTAAAGTTTGTATATCGTTCCATAGCTAATTCCCCCTAAATATACAATCTACAATAACTCTATTCATTTAAAGAAACAAATAGAGTTACGTATAAAATCTTATCCCCTTGAAGCCATGCCTTTGCTACTTAGGAGAAGATTCCGGTTGATACATATAATATCCTTCAACAGGGATCATAAGATGGGCATAATCAGTTCCTGCAAACATCACGTAAGGTGCTCCAGTAGTAAAGTCAGTTGAAAAGTTATCTAAGGATGAAGGGTCTTTTGGCATTAACATTAAATGAGGTCCTGATTCTATCCATTGTCCAGGAGTAGAATCTTTTTTATCAAATACTCCAGCAGTAGTATTATCTTCGCCCATATCTCCGTTAAGCATCCACATATAACTATCTCTTTCCATATTTGGCTTAGTGCCAGACATATAGCCCATCATCCATTTCATGCCTTCATCGTCATGACAAACTGCCATTGCTTCATGAGCATTCTTCCAGCCTTTTTCTGGTAAAGGTCTTGGATTGCCACTCTGACAAGTCCAGCCATTAGATCCTTTCCTTAAAACTTTTCCTGAAGCACCGATGATAGTCGCGCTATTGCCAATAAAAGCTGGGGCAGCTGAACTGTAAGCTTCTATTTGCCAGTCTGCAGAGTTGCCCATATGCTCATGGTCTGCATGACCCATTTCATGGTGCCCTGCTGAAATAGCTACTGCTCCAAATAAGGTTAATACTGTGAATAATTTTTTCATAATCTTCTCCATTGAATAATTTAATTCAATTAAAGTATATATAGTAAAAGTCCTAGAAGGAAATATGCGCTACTCTAGAGTGGTGTCAATATGTTTGAACTCATCAATTTGATTGATTGATATCTTTTGCTATCGCCCTAAACATAGCCATATGAGCTGCTTTTGAATACTCTTTTTCAGCTGTATATCTATGATTAGATGAAGTCTTAGCTATTACAACATTTGAAAGTGGGTCTATGTATATATATTGGTTGTAAACACCTGCAGCAGTATAGTCAGTATCTGGGAACCCAGGTACCCACCATTGCAAACCATAGCCCCAAGGACTAGATGAGAGATCGCTTTCTCCAGGTATTAAGTGCGGTCCGTCTGTATCATAAGATGCCTTTACCCATGCCTCTGGAACTATTTGCTCACCCTTCCAATTTCCCTTGTTAAGAAATAACTGTCCAAACTTTGCATAATCCCTTAGTGTTGCATTAAGACCTCCCAGAGCCATCTCCTCTCCAGTATTATCAATAATATAATAAGCACCATCTTCCATTCCAATCTTGCTCCAAATCTTCTCATGAAGATATTCTATTAGAGGCATGCCGGTAACCTCTGCTAAAAGAAATCCGAGAACCTGTGTATCGATACTCACATAATGATGATAAGTGCCTGGCTTTTTTGATCGCTTTAATGTCTTTGCAAAGTCTCTAAACGAAACGCCTTTGGCTACAGCTCTTCCAAATCTATTGATATCAGATTTTGGATCTGCATAGTCTTCGTTCCATTCAACACCTGATGACATTTGAAGAATATTTTTTATTGAAACTCCTTCATAGCCCGTTCCATTAAAGTCTGGTAAATATTTAGTTATAGGATCTTCTATGCTGTCTATTAAATTTTCATCTAATGCGATGCCAATTAATGCTGATAGAAAAGATTTAGAGACAGAGAATGCTATATGTTTAGATGAAGCTAAGTTATTGTTCCAGTAGTTTTCATATAACTTATCTCCTTCATGGAGAATCATCAGGCCATCAGTTTTAAAGTGAGCCAGGTCTTCCTGTAGATTTTTTTCCTCTCCTTCAAATAAATAAGTTTCTGGTAAGTCATATTGTTTAGTATTAAATTTATGTGGTGAGCTTGAAGGAGAAATAGAATCTGAGACAAGAAATATTTTATCTATATTAATAAAATTGTCTGCTATCTTTTCTTCATTATATAGATTGCTCAAATTATAAAGTCTTATAATCTTTGGGCCGTAAAAAAATCCCACAATTACTAAAATGATGGACAGGCTGATTAGAAAAAATTTTGTCATGCATTTAAGTTATCATATTTTATGAATATAAAAAACTTAGACAGCGTAGCCTTTTTAATTGGTAGATCATTTCTTGGTATTTATTTTTTACTTCCGGGTATTTCAAAAATATTTGGATATTCTGATACGCTCTCTTTAATGGTATCAAAAGGGGTGCCTCTTGCATCAATCGCCTTGCCTATTGTTATTCTTCTTCAAGTTGGACTAGGTGTTTCTATTATTGCTAATAAATATCTCAGGGAAAGTTCGTTAATATTATTTGGCCTTACAGTCCTGATAAATATATATATTCATAACTTTTGGGATCTATCTTCAGACCCTTCATTTGCTCATGAATTGCAGAATTTTGTAAAAAATACTGCCATAGCTGCTGGTCTATTGGTCTTGTCTACTAAAGACAAAAGTTAGCTGAATAAGTCTTTTCTATTTATTGAATAAGACTATATTTTTAGATGGTATTTCACAATTCCAGCCTCGCTGGTCTGCTATAACTTCAAACGTTTTTTCAGAATAAAATACTACATGGGTTGGGTCTCGCCTGTAATACCAACGATCAAATGCATCTTCAGTTGTTATAAAATCTGTCATAACACCTAACCAGCCACCGGGTAATAATAATTTATCTAGTGTTTTAAATTCCTCACAAGGATTAAAGAAGTGTTCTACAGTTTCTGTGCAGGTTATAAAGTCATATTGCTTTGTAAAAATATCCTGATTTGGGAAGAAGAATGGATCGTATAAATCTACCTCGAAACCATCTGACTTCAACATATCTTCTAAAGCAGGCCCATGGCCACAGCCAAAATCAAGACCTTTGCTATTAGGGGACAGCTTACCTTTTAATGGATCTGATAATTTTGATAAAAACTTTCTATACCCCGGATCATCGATAATGTTTTTATGTTCTAGGTAGCGACCTTTTTCGGTTTCTTCATCAACGTAATGAATAGTATCTAGAAACTTTGCTGCACATGTATTGCACTTCCAATGCTTTTTTTTATCTGATGTATAAAAGCTTTCAATAAGGCCGCTCTCGCAAACAATGCATTTGTTCATTGGGACTTTCTTATGCTACTGATCTTTTAAGTTCTTTTTTGAGACGGGCTCTAAAAGAATGATCATCAACCGTAATGGTATGTCTTGGAGTGTCTATTTGCTTAACGTCTGGATTTGCTAGCTCTTTTTTAATCAATTCTTTAATGGGCTTGTTGGGCGTCCATTGGCCTGACAAATGTTTAGCAGCAAGTTTTGATTGAAGTTCAGCTCCTGGCCATATACAGCCTAAAGGCTGAAAAAGACCAATAAAGTAGAGATTCTTTATATCTGCCGGAATCATTTTATGAAGCAAGGGAGTTTTTCCTTCTTCATAATTTATAAAACTCTTTTTAAAGAAATCATGTTTGATCTTAAACCCAGTGCAAGCAATAATTACATCGTATTCACCTTTCTTGCCGTCTTTAAAGTGGACTGTATTTCCTTCGTATTTCTCTATTTCAACTTGAGGCACTACCTTACCGTGTCTCACTGCATAATAAAGTTCTGAATTTACAGTAGGATGAGTGCCGAATAAATTTTGAGCTGGCTTCTGTAAGCCTATATCTTCATTTTTACCTTGAAATATCTCAAGCATCATTTTGGTATATGATTCCCTTAAAAAAGTAGGCATCCATCTGTTCTTCAATGCATATAAATCAACTGGAAGACCGTACATAAATTTAGGTATTAAATAATACCCTCTTCTCCAGCTTATAGAAGTTGATGCAGAAACTCTTGCAGTCTCTACGGCAACATCACATGCCGAGTTTCCTCCGCCTATAACCAAAACACGCTTATCTTTAAATGGCTTAGAAGACTTAAAATCATGAGAATGAATAAGCTCTCCAGAGAACTCACCTGGATATTCAGGATATCTTGGTTTGTGGTGATGGCCATTACAGACAACTAATGCATCGAAGATTTTTATAGTGACTTCGTTTGAAGTTATATTCTTCCACTCAACTTCCCATGAGCTATTTTCTCTCTGGTTGCAGCTCACAACCTCAGTTCCAAATTTTATGAGCTTTTTTATATCAAAATGATCAGCATAACCATTAAAGTAATCAAGTAACTCTTTATGTGAAGGATAGTCGGAGGCTGATTCTGGTAAAGGAAAATCTTCATAAAAAGAGGTGTGTTTTGAACTAATGATATGAGTGGTTTCGAAAACACTTGAATGGCCTGAGGGATCATTAAATCTCCAATTCCCTCCAACTCCCCCGCATCTCTCAAAGGCCGTTACCTCAAAACCAAGATCAGCAAAATTCTTGATTGCAGTTATCCCTGATGGCCCCGCTCCAATAATAGCTACTTTTTTCATATGTAAGTGTTTTCCCTTATTCTCTTTAGCTTATAATCTTACATCTAAACTAGATAAAAAGATCAAAACAAATCTTTACAAAAATTCAAATCGTTTGTACTTATGGTAACAAAAAAAATAGAAAATCCTGCTGATTCATTTGATAAAACATTGGATCAAGTTGTTGAGTTGCTAGAGGGTGAAGAGCAGCAATTTATATACCTCACAGGTGCTGCGGGAACTGGTAAAACTACCCTTATTGAGAGGGTTGTGGATGAATGTTCACTTAAAAAAATGGTGGTTGCCCCCACTGGTGTTGCCGCTTTAAATATCGGTGGAAGCACTATCAATTCAGCATTCCGTATTGGTTTTGATACTTTTCCTGTAATACAGGAATCTAACGACCCTAGATTTAAAAAGTTATTAAAGAAGCTGGAGCTTCTTATTATTGATGAGATATCTATGGTTAGAGCTCCTATGCTAGATGCCATATCAGAAACTCTGAAGGTGCATCGAAATTCATCTGAGCCATTTGGTGGTATTCATGTGCTGGCTTGCGGAGATCTCTTTCAGCTGCCCCCAGTGGTTAAAGATCATGAAGTTAATGCTATTGATGAAAAATATGAGTCAGTTTATTTTTTTAGTGCCATGAGCTACAAAGAAATAGAGGCTCCATCATTCTTTGAACTCACTTACTCCTTTAGACAAAGTGAGGATAAGAATTTTTACTCGTTATTAAATAATATTCGTTTAGGCAATGATCTAGAAGAGTCGATCGATAAAATTAATAGGGCTTGCTACAACCCGGAATTCACCAATGAGTCTTCCATGATCATCACAACAAGAAAGTATCGTGCTGAGCAAATAAATGAAGAGATGTTAAATTTAATTGAAGGTCCGGCCACTGCCGCAAAATCAGAAGAGTACGGCGAATTAAATGAAAATGACTTACCTGCTCCTCGTGTTTTAAGAATTAAAAAAGACTCTAAAGTTATGTTTATTAAGAACGACAGTGAAGGAAGATGGGTTAATGGGACCGTTGGTGTCGTTACAAATTGTAATGATAAAAATAGAAAGGTTATAAAAGTTAAGGTTGGAAAAGATATCTTTAAAGTTAAAAGAGAAGAATGGAATAAAGTTAAATATGTTTACGATGAATATCATGATGAGATGGAGGAAGAAGTTGTTTCATCTTTTAAACAGTTTCCTTTGAAGCTTGGCTGGGCAGTAACTATTCATAAAGCTCAAGGTCTAACACTAGAGAGTTGTTCTATAGACTTAGGACAAGGAGCTTTTGCAACAGGTCAGACTTATGTGGCTCTTAGCAGATGTAAGACTCTGGATTCTTTAAACTTATATCAAGAGCTTCAGGTTCGAGATGCCTTGGTTGATTCAGCAATTAAAGACTTCCACGCAGAAAACTTTATATAGATCTATCTCTTAGGTAGAGTTCCCATGTGTTTGCATATTATGCCAAGCATTATCTCATCGGCTCCTCCGCCAATTGAGGTTAAACGCCCATCTCTAAATGCCCTTGAAACAGGGGTATCCCACATATAACCCATTCCACCCCAATATTGGAGACAACTATCTGTGACCTCTCTTCCTAGTCTTCCAGCTTTTAACTTTGCCATAGATGCTTTCATTGTTACATCTTCACCATTTATATAGCCTTCTACAGCTCCGTAGGTAAGCGCTCGTAAAGATTCAACCTCTGTTTGTAATTCAGCCAATCTAAAGTGGACGACTTGATTGTCGAGTATAGATTTACCAAAGGCTTGTCTTTGGCTTGTATATTCAATGGTATCTTTGATAACGTTTTCAAGCATTTTTAAAGCGCCTGCTGCTCCGTATATTCTTTCTTCCTGGAACTGCTCCATTTGATAACGAAATCCGTTGCCCTCTTGGCCTATTAAATATCTTTGAGGAACTCTTACATCATCAAAGAAGATTTGTGCTGTATCTGAAGATCTCATTCCAAGCTTATTAAATCTTTCAGATAAAGTTATCCCAGGTAGATTCATTGGCACAACAATTAAAGATTTATTTGAGTGAGGATTCCCCTCTCCTGTATTTGCTAATAAACAAATAAAATCAGCTTGAGTTGAATTGGTAATCCACATCTTTGTGCCATTGATAATGTAGTCATCTCCATCTTTTTTTGCTGTTGTTTTTATTGCAGATACATCGGAACCTGCTGAGGGCTCACTCACTGCAATAGAGCAAACCATATCTCCACTGATAGCCGGCATAAGGAAGTCTCTTCGTAACTCATCACTTCCATGTGTAGCTAATGAAGGAGTAGCCATATTGGTCTGAACCCCTATAGCCATGGCAACACCGCCGCTATTGATGAGCCCGAGCTCTTCAGAGAAAACGGTTTCATAACTGTAATCTAATCCCATGCCACCAAATTCTTCTGGTCTTGATATGCCAAGTAATCCGAGTGAGCCCATTTTTTTAAATAGATCATGGGCAGGGAAAATTCCCTCTTCCTCCCATTGGTCTGTATAAGGATTAATTTCTTTTTCAATGAAACCGGAGACGGTATCACGAATGGCTTGGTGGTCTTTGTTTAAAATCATGACCTTTTATAACAGATAAGATTTATTGAAGTCAAAGAATGGTAAAAAGCTTCTCTTGTTAATCCTTATCCAGCATCCCAAAGTTTTTATTTAAGGGAACTGCTTTATCTATCATTTTAGGATATGACAGATTTAAATTTGTCATAATCTCAATAAATTCTTTTTTTGATTTATTAGCCAGTCTTGGATTGTGGTTTTTTTCATGGGCAATACTGCTCAACGTTAATCCGTTGTAATCATGGCCTGGGTAGACAAGCGTTTTATCATCTAAGGTGAAGAGTTTTTTGGTAATAGATTCATACAGACTTGATGGGCATCCGTTTTGAAAATCTGATCTTCCGGTTCCTCCAATTAAAAGCGTGTCACCGGAGAATAAAATATTCGGATTTTCTGACTCTAGAATAAAACAATAAGAGTCATCTGTATGTCCTGGGGTATGAAGGCATTTAATCTGTATTTCATCCAGCTCAATCATCTCGCCATCTTGAATTCTATGTGCTCTTGAGTCCATCTTATCTAAAGAACTTAAAATTTTTGAACCGTATATTTCATTTAATGCGCCTGAGCCAGAGATATGATCTGCATGAGTATGGGTTTCAACAGAAAAAATTAAAGTCACATCAAGCTCTTGGAAAATATTTTTATACTTTTCTAAATCTTTTGTAACTGGATCAATTATTATGGCGTTGGCTTCATTAGAGACAAGAATATAAGAGTAGGTTGATGAATCAGTATCAAAAATCTGTTTTAGAACCATTTTCTATATAACGCTCTTAATTCCATCTATAGAAATAAGCATGCCTTGATGGATGGCACTTGCAAATATTTCAGGCTCTATTTCAGTAGTCCATTCAAGTTGACAGCTGTCTTCATCAATCTTTGATATTTGCATTGTTGCTAAGTGATGATCAAGAGGTGTGCGAGTTTCTATGGCTGAATATTGAAGCTTCATAGAAGCATTATCAAGAAGTAATATTTGTTCTTTAACGCTGCCCATGCCTTCCATTTCGAAAACTCTGCAATCTCCCTCTAAGTGAATTTTATCTATTGTTGGTACCCAGTCGCATCGTGATACATCAGATAAAATGCACCATAAATGATCTGCTGAACAATTGAAGGTAGTTATTTCTTTTAGAGTTTTCATTGTATTAATATTATCATTTTTATCTCCTCGAAGTAAAAAGGTAGAAGGAGACAACAAGAAAGAGTTCTAATGATGAAGTTATCAAGTGTGCTAGTATTTTAATACAAGAAAGTGAGGGGGGTCTCATGAAGAATATTCCAACTGCTAATCAGCCGCTTGCAGGCATAGAGGTTATTGAATTATCTAATATGATTACATGTTCGTTAGCCGCTATGACAATGGCCGCTCAAGGAGCCAAGATAATTAAAATCGAGCCTCCTTTAGGCGGGGATCAAATGCGTCCATTGGGAACTCAGAAAAATGGAGTATCGGGATTTTTTCATAACTGTAATCGGGGCAAGCGATCATTAGCTATTGATTTAAAGTCTGAAGCTGGTGTTGAAGCTGTAAAAAAATTAGCAGCTCGTGCAGATGTTCTTCTTCATAATTATCGTCCAGGAGTTATGGATAGAATTGGTCTTGGATCAGACGTTCTCCGTGAAATAAATCCTAAATTAATTTATATAGCGGTAAGTGGCTTTGGCACTAAAGGCCCCATGGCCGACCTTCCAGCCTTTGATCATGTAATACAAGGTCTTGCAGGTTTTACTGATTTACAAGCCCCGGATAATAATAAGTTTGATTTTATTCGTACATTTCTTTGCGATAAAGTAACAGCTTACACAGTCTGCCAAGCAGCAACAGCAGCATTATTAGCAAGAGCTACTACTAGCAAGGGTCAACATATTGATATTTCCATGCTTCACTCATGCTTAGCATTTATGTGGCCAGATGGAATGATGCATAGAACACTAAAAGATGATGACAAAATTGAAATGTCTCCTGGATCAGATTACTTCCAAACAATTAACTATACCGATGGCGGGGTTGCGGTTGCTCCACTAAAAGATTCTCATTGGGAGGCTCTTCTGCCAATGCTTGGTTATCCAGAATTAGTTGGAACAGGAAACTTTGCCTCAATTCCGCAAAGGATGACTAATATGAGTAGTATCTCCTATGTCATGAAAGAGCCTCGTTTAGATATAGGCGTTGAAAAAGCTATGAAAGTTTTAGCTGCGGCTGACATACCCTGTGCGCCATGTGTGAAAAGAGATGATATAGAGTCAATTGATCAAATAAAGGCTATTGGGGCCTTAGAAACCTATGTCACAGAGACTTTGGGAGAGTTAACAGTACCGACTCCACCGGCTCTATTTGGAGGTGAGTCAACCTCTCAAGCAGAGCCAAGTCCTTTGCTGGGCGAACATAGTCGCAATATTCTTATTGAATTGGGGTGGAGTGATTCCTCGATTGATGATCTGGTTGATCTTGGGCATGTTGCCATAACTAAGTTATAAAAATTCCATATATTCTGATCAAATTTGCACAGAAATTGAATATATAAATTTAAAAAACTATGGCAAACTTTGATGCGTATTAATTTTTAAAAAGTAGCATTATGAAATTTAGTGAATTTGCAGAATCAAGAAAAAGTGTTCGTGGTTTTTTAGACAAGCCTGTCCCGAAAGAGGTTATAGAAGAAATAATCAGTGGTGCTAAATGGGCTCCGTCATCATATAACACTCAGACTTGGCATATCCATGCCGTTACTGGTGATGTTCTTGATAAAATAAGAAAGGGTAATGTAGATGAGACTATGGCTGGTAAACCGCATGTTCGTGATTTTGCATACAAAGAAGAGTATGAAGGAGAGCATAGAAGGAAACAAATTGATGTAGCAATCCAGCTATTCGAGGCAATGGGCATAGAAAGAGACGATAAAGAAAAGCGAATGGATTGGATGCTTCGAGGCTTTCGTCAATTTGATGCTCCAGTTTCACTTGTCCTGACCTACGATAAATATCTTGAACCCGCAGGAATTACTCACTTTGGTCTTGGTTCATTGGCTTATGGCATTGTCTTGTCTGCCTGGGAAAAGGGTATTGGGTGCGTCATTAATGGGCAGGGAATAATGCAATCTCACATAGTGAGAGAACATGCCAATATTCCGGACGATCAAAATATAATGATATGTATAGCAATGGGATATCCAGACGAAACCTTTGCAGCTAACGATGTGCGTTCAGTTCGAGCTGATAACAGTGAGCTGCTTACCTACGTTGGTTTTTAATAAGCTCTTTTTTAAGATTTTATAAATAGGAGGGTCATCCTGTCACTCTCTCCTATTTCAAGATATTTTTCTCTGTCTTCGTCTTTAAGTCTTAGGTTTGGTGGCAAAGTCCAAACTCCACTAGGATGATCTGTTGAATCTTTTGGGTTTGCATTAATTTCTGATTTATCAACCAATTCAAAACCATGCTTCTTGGCTATCTCTATTGCATGCTCTTCAGAAACATAGCCGCTTTTTTTCATTGCTTCCATTGAAGTTCCAGGCTTAGCCCTATGCTCAACAACCCCAAATAACCCTCCAGTTTTAAGGGCTTTATAAGAATTAGAAAAGATTAAGTCCATATCTGATCCAAGCCAGTTATGAAGATTTCTAAATGTTAGAACTGCATCAACGCTATTTGGTTCCGCTAAATTTGAATTTATGGCTGCCATCTCAACATTGTCATACATAGAATTTGAACTCATCTTTTTTTCAAAGTTAGCTCTACTCCTTTTGTAGTAAGCTCTCTCTGAATTAGGGTCGAAATGAGCAGCTATAAGTTTTCCAGGCTCATGTAAAAAATTAGCCAGTATTTCTGTATACCATCCTCCTCCTGGAGATAGTTCAACAATTGTCATGTCGGACTTTATTCGGAAAAAGCTTAGTGTTTCCATGGGATGCCTTGAGGAATCTCTTGCCACATTGGCTGGAGTTCGGCTGTCACTGGCTACAGCTTTTTGAAGGTCATGAGAATTAAGGAAAGGCACAAATGAGATCATCAATGCAAAAATTGTTAGGCCGTATATATATTTAAAATTGTTCATAGTATTTTGTAATGTAATTAGTTCTGTTAACTTAATTTAACCCTTTATGTGCTCAATGAGCAAGGTAGGAACGTTATGCGTGTTAGATTTTATTGTTATCACCAAAGTATTCTCTTTTATCCCTTTTTTTATAGGGGTGACTTTAACACCCTCAGCTACAAGCCTTTTATGCGCCTCTTTTATACTTTCAACCTCCCATGAAAGACCCCATAATCTATCATTGCTATCTTGATCATCTTTTTTTTCTATTACCTCAATCGTTGTTTTATTCAGTCTAAAAAATAGCATTCTACTTTTCCAATGATCTATTACCTTGTCTAAGGCCAGCCTTATGCCAAAAATATCTTTATAAATTTTTATAAAGCCATCTGCATCATTTGTATTGATGACAAGATGATCAAGCTTATTTATAAAGGATGGCTCCTGCGTTTTGAAAGGGGGAAGCTCTCCTTCTGTATGTTGGATAATAAATGAAAATATTCCTCTTGTTAGTTCTGGGGGTAGAAAAAGGTTTTTCCATTTTCTTATTTGTTGGTCTTTAAAATTTATTCCCTCACCTTCGGTATGGTCTGCAACAGCAAACCCTTTATCTCGGATTTCTGTTGTGGTTTTAGAGATATCATCCGTTCCAAGCACTACTCCAATAAGGCCTTCTCCACTTTGCTCTAGATAGTAGTCAACAAGTGCTGCTCCAAGCCCCTCTCCTTTGACTGCTAGAAGTTCAAAGTAAGTATTTTGAAAATTAAATAAGGCATTAGCGGTGCCTAGCTCTTTGTGCTCGCCCTTCCATACAGGAGGCATGCCAAATATTTTGGTATAGTTTTGCTCTGCCTTTTCTAAATCTTCAACAGCAATAATAAGGTGGTCTAGGGTATTAACCATTGTTAATTAGTAGGAAGGTTCTGTTGCAAGAAAGCGAACATATTCCCACCCATTACCTTTCTAATCTGAAAGTCGCTTAGGCCTAACTCAAGTAATTCATGAGTTATAGCTACGAGCTCTGAGCTATCAAAACCTGGAGTAATAGCTCCATCAAAATCTGATCCGAGCGCCACATGATCAACACCAATAAGCTCAATCCCATAAACAATAGCTTCTGCAACTGACTTAGGAGTATTGTCACAGACTGCTCCATCCCAAAAACCAACACCAATTAACCCTCCTTTTTTAGCAATTGATTGCATTAAACCATCGTTAATATTTCGAGGAGATTCACAATGTCCATTAAAACCTGTATGACTAACAACAATTGGTCTATTGGTGATATCCAGAACATCTTTGACAACATTTTCAGAGGAATGAGATACATCAATGATGATATTTAAACGAAGCATCTCAACTATCGACTGTCTTCCAAAATCAGTTAGCCCTTGTCCAGTTATGCCATGCAATGATCCTCCAAGCTTATTATCAAAGAAATGATGCAGGCTCATCATTCGAAACCCTTTGTTATAAAGTCGTTCTATATTATTTAAATCTCCATCAAGGGCATGGGATCCTTCAGTACCAATGAGTCCGCCAATTAGTGTTGGATTTAATTCTCTTTTAATCATAAATTGCTTCAGGTCAGATTGAGACTCTATTAACATTAAATTTTTAGAATCACGAAGGGATAGATTGCGAATTTTTTCGGCCTGAAAAATTGCTCTTTCTGTAAGGCTTGACCAGGTTTTAATTGGCCAACCTTGAACAATAGCCAATGATGTTATGTTGTCTCTAGAGGCCGTTTCATTGCTGTCATAGTTCTGACCAGAAGGTGATTTAGTTACCGTTGTAAACATCTGCAGAGCTATATTTCCTGTTTGCATTCTCGGTATATCTTCATGGCCATAATCATAGGTCTTACTTAAATTTCGATTCCATAGAGCGCTGTCTGAGTGCCAATCGCCTATTAATAATGTTTTGTGTAAATCTCTAGCCTCATCTGAAACTACAAAAGGTAAGTGATCTGAGACTGGGTTCATTTGTTTATCAAGCCAAGAAGGAAGAAAAATTCGACCTGAAGCAAATAAAAGAATTACAAGAAGAGCTAATCCTATTAATATTTTTTTCATAAACTAATTCTAATGAACTGCTGTTTTTAATTCCACTATAAAGAAATATTTATAATGTAACCTTTACTTCACACATTATTGATGATACCTTTGCGTTACATTTTTTAGAAAAATTAACTATTTTAAGGAGCTTTTATGGATGAAATACATTTAATGATGGAACAAGGTACTGCATATGCGGCAATATTAATGCCGGTATTAATTACTTGGGTAATCTTGTACTACAGTACTAAGATGGAAAAAGATAAATATGGGGCTATGTTAGAGATTGCTAAAAACTTAAAAGATCCCTCTGAGATTGAAGATTTATTAGAAAATTTTAAAGAAAATAAAAAGCCAATAGATTACAGAAGAAATGGGGTTATTGCCATGTTCATAGGATTGGGATTATTTGTCTTTGGTCTAGTACAAATAAAGTTCCTGGTAGGAGTAGGTCTATTGATTATCTGTATTGGCTTTGGTACTTTGGTTGCGGGATATATCTATCCTAATGCAGGTTCTGAAATAGATAAAGCAGTTGCAAAATTTGAAAAGAACTAAGGACATGTTTTAATGGGCAAGCATCATAAAAATCTTTTAAACAATCTGGCACAGCTTCGCATGGCTAATGGCTTAACTCAACAAGCTCTATCTGCAAATGCTGAAGTGTCTAGGAAGAGCATTAATGCTATTGAGAATGGCATTTATGTTCCCTCAACTGTTTTAGCTTTGAAGATTTCAAAGATTCTTAAGTGCAAAGTTGAGGATCTGTTTGAGCTTCCAAAATAGGAAAAATATGAAAAAAGAGCTAGACCATATTGATCATAAAATTATCACAGCATTGACAGACAATGCACGCATATCAATAACTGAATTATCCTCTATTGTAAATTTATCTCGCAATGCAATAACTTGTCGCATAAAAAGACTAGAGACATTAAACATCATTAAGGGCTACACAACGATCTTGGGTAATGAGGTGGCTGAAGACAAATCAGTAGTTGCATCTATTATGGTTTATCGTAAAGATCGTATGCGAAATAACGAAGTGATTGACTATGCAAACAAGATATCAGAAGTACAATCTTGTTACATTGTAAGTGGTGAGCATGATATTTTTCTTCTTATAAAAGCACCTTCACAAAAGCGGATTCATGAAATATGGCAAAGTATAAGTAATCTAAAAAGCGTTGAAGATACAAATACAGTTTTTGTTTTGTCTAAAACTAAATAATTTATATTTTTAGGGATTTCAAACGATTTCTTTACTCCCACTCAATAGTTTTCATTTTTTATATCGAAAATAATGGTTGGGAAGACATATCATTTAGTTTAGTGTTGTTTGAGTTAATTCAAAAATTCATTAGCAAACTAACCAAATTTTGGTCAAAATGACCATATTTTTGGTTGATTAGCGCAAGTCTTTTGGAGCCACCTTTGTAATAATAGCGAAAATTCAATTTTAGAGGTTTCGCATTATGTATAAAATCAATTACAACATTGCACTTATTGGTTTTGGCGGTGTTAATAGAGCTCTAGTTAACATTATTTCAATAAATCCAGAAAAATTTTATCGTGAAATGGGTTTTAATATACGCATTGTTGCAGTTTCAGATATATTTTTAGGATCAGTGTATTCACCAGAGGGTATCGACCTAGACTTACTTAACGAATTGCCGGTAGCTAAAGGAGCTTTTGCTTCATTGCGAAATGGGAATGCAAAGGCAGACAATGAAGATATTATTAAAAATAGCAATGCAGATATTATTGTTGAGGCCACGGTAACTGACTCAGTTACAGGACAGGCTGCTATCTCGCATTGTCGCTGGGCATTCGCTAATGGCAAGCATGTATCAACTACAAATAAAGGCCCTCTTGCTTTTGCAGAAAAGGAGTTAATAGATTTAGCGCTAAAAAATAATGTCAGTTTTGAATATGAGGGTGTTGTGATGAGCGGTACACCAGTCCTTCGCTTTGCAGACAAATTAATGAAGGGCAGTGAAATTAATAAATTCACTGGCATCATGAATGGCACTGCAAACTATGTTTTGGGTTTGGTTGAGCAAGGTCAAACTTTTACAGATGCTATTACCTCTGCACAGCAACAAGGCTTTGCTGAAGCGGACCCTAGTGCTGATGTTGAAGGTAAGGATGTAATGTTAAAGGTTATAGTTTTAGCGAATCGCTTATGGGATGCTAATTTAACTCAAGATGATGTTAAGTGTGAAGGCATTACTTCCCTTTCTGAAGTTATGATAAAAGAAGCCGTTGCGGAAGGTCAGCATTGGAAGCTTATAGGTGAGGCTAGCAAGAAAGACGATGGGTCTATTATTGCAAGTGTTTCACCAAAGAAGCTTGACCTATTTCATCCACTTAGCGGTATCAATGGTGTGGT
>Ga0115008_10001573_pt1 | contig 18591 bp, 15 predicted proteins | sample FraStrMetagenome_FD_87164 | JGI IMG/M metagenome (GOLD analysis project Ga0115008, IMG submission 87164) | Marine eukaryotic phytoplankton communities from Arctic Ocean - Fram Strait ARC3M Metagenome | ecosystem: Environmental > Aquatic > Marine > Oceanic | place: Fram Strait | collected...
CATCAACTACGATTACTAATTCTTTGCCATCTGTGCGTGTGAAACGTATACGGTTAGCGCCTATTTTTTCGATTCTTATATTTTCATCATTTAATCCTGTAGATGATTGCATTGTTTGCACTATACTATCTAGAGATTCATTTGCGAATGAAAAACTCTGTCCTGCAATGCTCAAAGTCATAGTAATAGCTGATGTGTCACTAATCGCATCACTTGTTACTACATTATCAATTGCACCAGTGTGTCTCTGTACAGAAATAATACCTAATCCTGCTTGATTATATGAAGTATACACATCACCCTCGGCAATTAAAGCTGCTGATGCTAAATCATTTGAGCCATATACTGGTGCTTCTACTGCTTGGAATAGACCAGATGCTGAATTAAATATAGAAAGTGCTAAGTCTAGACCTCCACCCTGTTGTGTTAGTCTGATGTATGTATCGCCATCTTCAGCACCTGCTGGAGCAAAGTTAGCAAATGAGAAGTTAGGTGAACCTGCATCACCTAATAGAACCCAGTTCACACCTATTTTTGTATGATATGTGATACGTGCGGTTGATGTTACAACTGCAAAATCACCTGTTGATCCAAATGTATTTGAAGGTGATGCATAACCTGATGCGTTAATACCTTCTACATTGCCTGTACCCGGCGCATCATTTAGAATTACTGGGTTTGCCGGTACCCATGCGCCTGAAACATGTTTGAATAGGCCATATACAGATGAATCTGTATCGTGCCAATATGTTCCGCCTGTGATAATACCTGCTGGTTTATTTGATGTTGCTTCTAGTTGTGATAGATCGATATCTGCACGAATAACATAAGCGTTATTTGACACGCCTAGATACTGATATGCTGCTAATAGACCATATTCACTTGTTTCTGATCCTTGCACAACTGAACCACCTACTTCATAAAACTTTGGTTCACCAAAAGTCTCTACTAGTTCACGCTGTGAAGAAACAAGATATGCAACGCCAGCGTTAGCTGGAATTGTGCCGGCTGCGATTGCTGAGCCTGATGCATCTGTTTTGTTTGCCGCTGTTGCTACTACAACTAACGGTAGGGTACCTTGGGTTGCTGCCGCGTACTGTGACTCGTCAACTACCATTACTGATACGCCTGGGGATACTAATGTCGCCATCCTTGTTCTCCTTGTTTGAATATACGAATTGCTAGTAGTATTTATGAAAAAACGAGGATAATAGCTGTTTTTGAATTAACTACATAGATAATGTTTTCTCAACCTGACTATACAGTTCTTCTAATGACGAATTATTGTAAATAATATTCTCAAACTTATTATTGCTATCTATCCACTTCCATTCTGATGGGTGAACGTCATAATTTTTCATAAGTTCTGAATCTGTATTATTATCTAATACAGCATTACCCCACCATTCGGGCAGATCACCTCTGCGAACTTGCCAGACTTCTCCAGAAAGTTCTTTAATCATATTCATTTCATTGGGGAATCTTACGTCAGGTATGACATATTTTAAATGGGGATTATCAATCATTTGTTTCTTAACAAGACTGACCCATATACTATCATCAAATCCATTGCGCATACAATCAGTGCCGAACTCTTGTAGTACAAGTCTAGGAGTAATTTCTCTTCCAGTCTCTTTAGTCCAATAAGGATCTACTTTCTCACGCCAGATACGACTAATATCAGTGTCTCCTTCAAGCATAGAACGATCCCATCCATATACTGCGGCGACCCCATCTTTAAGTTTATCTGCAAATGATATCTTTTGAAACTCATGATATTCTACAAGAATATCTGCTACAGTTCCTTTCCCAGAACCTATAAGTCCGCATATACCAATAATCATAATATACTCTTTCGTAAGTTGAAATTAACTATAGCATGATATAAATGATTTGTCAAGTAATTAAATTAAAAATCTGATTCAATACCGTTGTTGGTGTATGTTTTGCCGTTAAAGCCGGCATCCATCTTTTCAACGTCTGTCATGTTTTCTGAATTGATACGAATTCTTGGATCGAATTCTGGTTCGGGATTAGTCGCTTGCTTCTTGAACAAGGATGTTAGCCATGTCATGATTGACTTCACTGTGACCTCTTTCATCTTCTCTAACTGCTATAACTACATCACGCAGTCTAGCATCTGATTTCAAATTATAGTAGTCGATTGCTGTTTGTGGTGCTGATATATTTTCAACTGCACCGGTGTCGATTTGTTCCAAGTATTGTGTGTAACTTACCACTGCCTGTTCTTCGAAATAACCTACCATACGGTGAGCAACTTTTGGGAACAGTACATAAAGAACAAAATAGAAATGCCAGAATAAAAACTGTGCAAATAGTATAAGCATACGTTCAAACCAATTTGGCTTTGCAATCTCAATGAATATCATTAGATGCATACGTTCGTTTTCTGCTTCTTCTAATAGTGTTTTAATCCACCCTCTATCATCTGGTTGCATCTTACGCAAACTACGCAAGTGACTCCACATACCTGCTACCATGCCTGGAACACCAGCAACTGTCTCTAGTACAACTGCACGATGCCCATAGCGTTTAGCAAAGAATGTGTCTGCGAACCAACGCAGGAATAGTGTAATACCAAGTGCTACTCGGTCACCAAATGTTTGAGGGGTATAATGTTTCATACTAATACTTATCTGAATTTAGCACTGAAAACATGAAATATCAATGCGTTAAATTGTAGCAGTTAGCCGATAACAAATCCAAGTGGTGCTGATCCATCAACATACACTGTTAAATCAAATTCTAGTTTTTCGATTAACGCATCTGCTTCTGCTTTCATTTCTGCACCGTTTAGTGTTACGCCACCTTGTGCGCCTGGAAGTGATGAAAACTTACCACGTGCTTCACCTAACATACGCTTGCAATATGCTAATGCATAATCACGCAACCAAGATTTAAGATACGGATCAACAAACAACTGATCTTCATTTCGTTCTAAGTAAACATGTAAAAGAACAGTTTCATCTGCTCTTATTTTTCTTAAAATTTTCAGTTTCTTTGTTACTGGATTCCAAATATATTGAATTTCTGTTGCTGCAATTTTGTTTAAAGTTTCACGATATTGTGAAAACATTTCATATGTTGCAATGCCGCCAATGTGATTGTTCATAAAGAAATATGAGTTAGCATATGCTAATTCAAATGGATCCATATCAACACCGCCAGATATGCCATGACCGAATGAACGGTTCCAAATCTGCTTAACTTCCATAACTTCTTCTGGAAGAGAATACTCTGCTACATCTGCTTTTAGTTCGATAGCATAGAAATCTTCTTCTACTGAATTATCTGAACGTTGTCTAATCTTTGAAATAGCAACGTCAAGTGCTACATCATAATGTTCTGGATCTAATTCTATATCAATCATACCGTCACCTAGTAACAGTCTGATGTCTTTGATTACGTCATTTCTGACTTTATTGCGATTTTTAGGCATTGGTAAATCTCCGTTATACTGTATTTATCATTTATACCTTAAATGGAAAACCCACGCCTATTAAGCGTGGGTAAATAGTGACGATACTATTATAAATTATTCTGTGAAACCACGGGCCTCTGGCAATGTAAGTTCCATATATTTTTTCATTTCATCATAATATGAAAGTACATCGGTTTCATTGTTTACAACATATGTTCTTGCCGCTTCCATATTTGTACTTGAAATTTTTTCATATGAATACTCTACGCCATGAGTTTCTTTTGCCCACTCTCTAAAGTCTGCAATAGCTACCATATATGTTTCAAAATTTCTTTGATTCATAAATTCAAGTGTAATTGCCTGTGTATCTTCGACTTTATTATGAATTTTAACATTTGAAAAAACGAATTCTTTTGCAACTTTAGATTTTTTAGAATCTGTTTCAGTAATGTGTAGGTCTAGCAGTGATCGCTGATGTCCTAAAATGTCACCTGTATTTGGAATTGATATTTCCATATAATAGAATGTCTTAGTTGGATTTGTCATTAGGTATTCTCCCGGGATATAATGAGTTAATGTCGAGCCGTCGCTCGTACAATACTATTTATCAAAAAACACGCAATATCAAAGTTTGATCATTAAAGCGACCATTCATTTTTGTCTCAACACTATTGACACTTTCAAACTCTTTTTGTAAAGCACGTTTACTAACTTTCTTAAATTTAGAAACTTGTTCTGCTGGTTTGCGCATTGTCTTTTGTACACTCTTAGATTCATCAAACCCAATCAGAGTTGTTCCTTTGAATGAAAGACTACTATGGGCATCTGGATAGTAGATACCAAGTTTACGTGTCTTAATGTTATAGGTCATAATCGCCGCTACATCTAAACAATCGATTGGCTTAATCGACACACTTGTGGTCGCCTGATCTTGTTTAGCATATTTAACTTTAGCAACAATCTTATCTTTACTTTGAGGCTTCTTTTTACGAGGTGTACGATTAACTTTACTCTCTAGCATAATCATATCACACGCATCTAAGATACTTCTGTATAAGTCATGTACTGCCTTAATCTGTGGCTTCTTTAGATGTGCATACCCTTCTTTAAGTTGCTCATAATCATCTTTCTTCGCTTCGTTCATGCGCTTTGGAGGATTTAATAATTCGTCATATTCTTTGAATTCTGATTCATAAAATGATTTAATCCATTTTGCATGATTACCTTTAGCCTCTACTTTACGTAGCATTTTAACAGCATCAAATTTTTTAAGTGTGGAAGTCTTGTAATCAAATTCGTCAATAAAATCGTCAATCTCCATTGCCATTTCTGCCGACTTATCACGTAGTAGCTGTTGTATACTAGGACGAGGAATGTCTTTTTTCTTTTCTTCGACTTTCTTTTCATGTTTGATTGTGAGTCCACGTTCTATAACTTCTGCAATTTTATTTTTAACATATACATCAGCATCCACCATACTATTTGACGCAACACCTGGCAATGTCTCTAAGTATGCAGGCGTGTCTTTATGATTAACAGGCATACCTTTAGTCAACGACCGACAGTATGCACTAACGATAATTGGTATCCAACTATCAGGTACTGCTTTCACTGCTGCTACTTGTTCTTTACTATACTCATTATCTTTCATCCAAGTGATTGTCCAAGGCTTACCATCTTTTGGACTGTAAAAGTAGTTATAATAAAATCCAGCACGACAGCGTTCTCTATAATACTCTTCGCCAGTCATGTCTTCAGCATAAGTCCAATCTGGTTCTGGACCTGTATATTTTTCATCTACGAATTTTGGAGTACGCGGAGTTTTATTCTTCTTAACGACTTTTGCTCTACTCATTTTTCTCTTTGTTGTCACGGCTACTAGCCCTCCTATAGAATCTTATTTACGAATCATCATACACTATCTGTGGGAAATGTCAAGTTTTATTTACTTTTTGACAAAATCTGTGTTTGTATCTAGTTCTTTAACTCTTGGTATAATGTCTGATTTTAGTGCGTTTATGAGTAATGCACTACGATATTCTGTTGATTTATTTGGCATTGTACTATGTAATGTACGACTATCATACATCAATACATCGCCGGGATTGGCTAAAAATTGCTGTCCTTCTGATAGTAATCTCTCATTGTAATCCTCACGATTTTCTTCTAAATCTTTGTAATCAATTCGCTCTAAACTTGATCCTGGTAGATAAGCCGTGCCGCCGTTCTCTAATGTGAATGTATCAAGCGGGATTATGATTTGAACTCCCAAGCATTCTTCAGCATATGCAAATTCATCAAAACGATATGGGGTGTCAATATGAGCATAAACCTTATTTGATGATGGTCGAGTTGTAATACAATCAACTACATGAATGTCCCATTTATTACCATCGAACAATCTATCCACAGTTCCTTTTAGTTTCCAAACAATAGGTTCCCACATTTCTCTAGGAGGCTGTGTGGTCCACCATACGTTATACTCTCGTTCACCATCGTGTTCTCCATAATAATTGCCGTCTACTGCATTACCTCGATGATATCTTTCTGGGTTAATAGCCCACATTTTAAATTGTGCGATAGTTATTGGGTCAATAACATCACGTAATACAATTGTTCCATCAGTTGTCATGATTCTTCTCCATACGTTATCTATACTATATGATAAATACAGTAATAAGTCAAGGAAAAAAACGATGCCAAGATTAAGTTTATGGAACCCACGTAAGGGTAATGATTATAAGTTCATCGACAAGATGGTTAAAGCACATTTTGAACATGGCGGTACGTCATTACTAGTACACAAATATATCGGCTCTGTCGATGAGAACGATCCTAACTACGATCCAGCTAATCCACCAATTCAGGATTTGCTGTTCATGGAGAATCGTGATAGAAAATATGAAACAACTGTCTTTGAATTAAGAGGTGCATATACTGTAAGTGATCAAGATTTTGATTTGTCACAATTTGGCATGTTCTTAGGTTCAGATCAAAATGTATTCTCAGTACATATTAACGATATGGTAGAACGTATTGGAAGAAAGCTAATGACAGGAGATGTTATAGAGCTTCCTCATATGAGAGATGACTTACTACTAGATGAAGAAGCAGCCGCAGTAAATCAGTATTGGGTAGTACAAGAGGGATCAAAAGCAAGTGAAGGATTTGATCCAGGATGGTGGCCACATATTTGGCGTATTCGTTGTAAGCAACTACAAGACTCGCAAGAGTACTCAGATATTTTTGGTACTGGTGAGGAAGCAGATGACTTGAAGAACTTACTATCAACATACAATAAAGAACTTCAAATCAATGATGCAATTGTAGATGAAGCGCAAGAAAATGTACCTGGAAAGTATTATGATTATAGAAAGAATAATTTACAATACGCAGTACAAGGTGATCATCCAGACGATATAGATTATGCTACTGTAGCTAGTGGAAATACATTCCCAGAAGATCCTGACGAAAACGCATATTTCTTACGTGCTGACTACACACCAGCAAGACTATTTCAATATAGAGATAACAAATGGTTTAAGGTTGAAGATGACGATGGTGCATGGGAAGTTGGACATAAATTACATCATCAATTTATCAATAACGATGGCGTATCTATACTTGATGATGGAACAACAATTAACTCACGTGTAAATCTTTCTAAAGCAGTGAAACCTAAGGTAGATGAATAATGAGTGATACAAGACAAATGCATTTTTATGATGAGCAAATTAGAAGATATATTCTTCAGTTCATTCGTATGTTTAGTGGCTTTTCTGTAAAGACCGGAAAGAAAATGAATGACGGTGTAAGTGATTATTATATTCGAGTACCAGCAAGATACGGAGATATCTCTCGTATGGCGGCCACTGTAGTTAAAGGCAATTCTGAAAACATTGTTAACTCAACTCCATTTATCGCATGTTGGGTTCAGAGTTTTCAACCTGACAGATCAAGAGTACAAGAGCCGTTCTTCTCAGATAGTGTAAGTGTAAATGAAAGACAATGGGATCCAGTTTCTGGAAAGTATACAAACGAACAGGGTAACAAATATTCTGTAGGAAGATTAATGCCAGTGCCGTATCTACTGAATATGCAAGTTGATGTTTGGACATCAAACACTGATCAGAAATTACAGTTACTAGAACAGATGTTAGTTCTATTCAATCCAGCACTTGAGATACAACAAAATGATAATCCAATCGATTGGACTACGATCACAACAGTAGAACTTACAGATATCCAATGGTCTAGTAGAGGAATCCCAGCAGGCATCGAAGATCAAATTGATATCGCAAGTCTATTCTTTCAAATTCCAGTATGGATTAATCCTCCTGCTCAAGTGACTAGACAAAATGTTATTAAGAATATTATACATAACATCTATAACTATACTGACTTAGATTCATTAGATTATGACCCAGATGCGTTTGAATTCTTCAGAGACTTAACACGTGAAACTAGTGTTATTGTTACTCCGGGAAATTATGCTATCAATGTTACTGAACAAGACGGTGATATATTAGCAAAAGTATATGAGAATGGAAACTGGGACAATGATACAACATGGGATACAGTGTTAGAAAATTATGGAACATTAGATGACGGCATTTCACGTATGAGATTGAAATATCACGGAGAAGTAGAGGATTTAAATGCTGATGTAATAGCTACTGTAACACGCACAGACGACCCTACAACGCTTCTACTGAACATAGATAACGATACACTACCAACTAACACAGTAAATAGCATAATTAAAGTAATTAATCCAGATAAATCTAAACCGGGATTTAACGGACTAGATGTTGCTACTATAGGACAAAGATACTTATGTTTAGGAGAGGCGACTAGTGAATCAGATTGGGGGATCAATATATCAGAGAACGATATCATTGAATACAATGGCTCTGAATGGGTTGTAAGTTTTGATGCAAGTGAATATGGTTTAAGAGCATATGTTACAAATGCATACACACAACAACAATTTAAATTTGACAACGGTGTATGGAATGATACATATCAAGGGGTATATGATTCTGGTTATTGGAGACTAGAACTAATACAAGAGTCTGATTAATGCTTAAAGCAGCAGGTGGTTGCATTGTAGCCAAAGATACTAAAAGAATTCTATTACAACAACGTTCTTCAAAAAGTTCATATCCAAGACATTGGGGATTTTGGGGAGGCAAAGTTGAGGAAGATGAAAATGTTTCACAAGCATTACTGCGTGAACTACGTGAAGAAATAGGATTGAATATAGAAGAACAAATAGTAAAAATATATCCATTAGATCAATATCACTCCAGAGATAAGAAGTTTAGTTATTACACATTTGTTATAGTAATAGATAAAGAGTTCCTTCCTAATTTAAATATAGAAAGTGGGGGGTATGCTTGGTTAGATAGTGAACACTTTCCTAAGCCTATGCATCCGGGCACCCGGGATACATTATTCAAAAAGAAGAAATTAAAGCAGATTAAAAACATTATCCTATCATTATAAATACAGTAGAGAGATTTTTAGGAGGCGAAATGTGTCTGAAGGTATCATTGACTTTAAAAAGCAAAAGTTCATTCGGGACTGCAAAGAGTACCTAAAAACAGGTATAATTGCAGATAGCCTCCGTATAGGTATCAACAACACCACTCCAGGACATTTAGAATATCTTAAAGCAGGATTAACATTAGACGAAAGAAAAGTAATTGATACTGCAATAGATAGAATTAAAAAGAAGTATACCCGTGACATAACAAATCATCGTCAAAAAATGAACATGGTTGCTATGGCAGCGTTAGAAAATCTAAACACAATAGACAAACGTTTTGAGATTAAAGAAGTAATGGAAAGATACAGAGAAAGTATCAATCCAGTCAAAGCATTGTACTATGATTTACAAGAAATTATGTTTTTATATGATGGAAAAACTAGAAAAGAACATCATAAATTCCTAGTCAACAGGTTTAGTACACATGCAGATTTTGAAGAAGTACTCCTAGCAGTAGATAGAGATATAGAAGACTTGAGACTATGTAAAGAACAATTAAGAAATGTCAGAGAAGAATATAGTTTACCCGGTACAAGTGAATATAGTAGACGTGTTATCGATTTACATAATGAAATGGAGCAATGGAAGAAACTGTTTTCTAAGTTCCCAGACTGGATATCTGAAAATAGATCAGATGACACAAAGTCATGGTTAGCTAATACATTAACTAATTTCTTTAATAATGACTAATCCTCTGCTAGAAATTCACTAAACATAATCATTAACTGATGTTCATCGAATTTTATATGAGTGTTTGCATCAAGTAATATTTGAAAATCTTCAATCGCATCGCATTCAAATATAACACATGGTGCCTTAGGCATCCCAGTCTTAAATGCAACTACTGCACTGTGATGTCCGTCCCAAATTATATACTCTCCATTAAAAAGTACAACACACACTGGATGATGTACTCCAGGATGAAATGATTCTATAATATCAACTGCATGTTCAGGATTAAAACTTTCACGTTGCTTATCTGTTATAACTAACTTCTCCCACGGAACATATTCTATTCGATGCTTTAAATTTAATGGGTTATTGGTGTGGTCTATGTCATATCGTTCTAGGTTATCTAAGAACGATTCAGTTTTTAATTGTACTGTTTTTTGATTGTTATAATACTTTATTTCCATAAACATATTTATAAACAAAAAAAGGGAGCGTTGCCGCTCCCTTTCTCTGAGTGTTTCTGATAAGAATTACTTACCTACTTTTACTTCTACCATGCCATCTGCTGAATCTGCGATTGCAATACCGATGTATGCTGTCATACGTGGGTCTGCATCTTCGTTCATCCATACAGCCGCTAGACCTGCAATGTCTGAAGCAACAAGAATATCGCCTTTTTTAACATCACCTTCAACACGTACTGGTACACGACCTTGTAGTGCGATGAATGGGTGAGTTACGTCATCACCTGCTTCTGCGTTCATAGCAACAGCTGGTTTGTGTGACACAACGCCTGCTAGTTTGCCTGAACCGTAACCTGCCGCTGCTGTAACTTCTGCGTCACCGCCGAAAGCCATTACTGTACCTTCTGCGTATTCTGCGTCTGCTGCATAACGTTCTGCAAGGTCAGCATACTTAGCGTATGTTGCCGTACCGTTGAACGCTGTTGCTGTTACGTTTGCGAATGTTGGTGAATCAGTTGTACGAACATGCTGATTCATTGTATCTGCATAACCGTTGTCTGTGAAACGACCATCTAGGTCAACTGTTACTGTACCTGAACCAGTTGTTGCAGTTAGCACACCGTTTGAAGTACTGAAAGACAAGCCTGTTAGGTATGTGTTTGTGTTAGCATCTGAAATTGTTACTGATTCTGATGTACCGTCACCTTTATGGATTGTAACTGTATCATTTGAAACTGTAATCGCATCTGTTGCACGTAGTGCTTGTGAAGATGTTTTTGCTACTTTTGCCGCAATGTTAGTTGCAGTTGTTGTAGCAAAGTTAGCATCGTCACCTAGTGCTGCCGCTAGTTCGTTTAGCGTGTTCAGTGTTGATGGTGCTGAATCTGAAAGATTAGCAATTGCTGTATCAACATATGAACGTGTTGCTGTATATGTCTCATCTACTTTGATTGTGTTACCTGAATCTGACTCTACTAGACCAGTTGAAACCATGCCGCCGATTAAATCGCGGACAACTTCTTGGGCTGTTGAACCAAGTGTTAGATTAGAGTTGATTGACATACTACCATATACATGGATTGCATCACTTGAACCGTTACCTAGTTGAACATCTTTTTTGAACTTAGTGTCTTTGTTAATAACTGTATCAAAGTCATCATCGTTTGTGTCTGTAGCTTCACCATCTGTAGTAGTTAGTTTTGATGCTAGAACAGAAACGTTGCGCTCAAGGTCAGCAATACGGCGAAGTGATGATTTCGAACCACCAAATACGATTGCGTCTTCTGCTAATGGGTTTGTTGCAGTGATTGGTGCCATTTCGCCAACAGCATTCATTTGGAATTTAATTTGTTTATAGTCATCATCATCTTGTGATGTAACATCTTTCCAACCGTTTTCACGTGATGCTTCTGATTTTGCCGCTTCTGCGTCTTTCTTTTCTTTCCACCAATCTTTTAGTGATTTCGATGAACCACCGATTCTAAATTTTCTTGACATATTGTGTCTCCTTTAAGGGTTACTTAGTGCGAAGGATCCTCATGATCCCATGTCCGTTAGAACGTTGGGGGGTATGTCTTACCCCCCAACTTTGACTAAGTTATATTATGCGAACTTGAAACCAACTACTTCGATTTCATCATCAGCATCTAGGATACCTGTTGAAATTGTAAGATTGTTAGTGCTTCCAGTTCCTACAGTAAATTCACCTGGACGTAGAAGTTGTCTGTTTAGATACACTGCATAGTGATCTGCACCTACTAGTTCTGAGAATGTGAATGATACTGTTGCTGTAGCATTTGCTGTAGCCACTGCCGCTGTTACTTCTACTTCACTTGAGTGGAAGTGTGTCAATGATGCTTCAACTGCCGCTACTGCACGTGCGTCTGTGAAGTATAGGTTAGCTGAACCTTCTGATAGTTCATCTGTATCTTGGTTAGAGATATTAAGATTTACACCAGTTGCGTTTGCAACACGTGCGTCTGCTCTTGTATCTGTGTAGTACAGATTTGTTGAACCTTCAGCAACATCATCAGTTGAACCTGATAGTTCTGAAAGTGCGTCTTTGCCTGCTACTGCTGCTGAGATAGCTGATGTATATGCAGTTGTAATTGCAGTTTCACGTGTATCTGTGTATGCTCTTGCATCTGCTTCTGCTGTATCTGCATATGCTTTCGCATCTACTTCTGCTTGATCTGCATATGATTCATAAGCAGTTGTGATAGCTGTTTCACGTGTATCTGTATACGCTCTAGCATCTGTCTCTGCTTGATCTGCATATGATTGATAAGCAGTTGTGATAGCTGTTTCACGTGTATCTGTATACGCCTTCGCATCTTTTTCTGCTTTTGCTACTGAGCCTGTTACCGTATCTGCGCCTTCAAGAGTGTCTAAACGACCATCTAATGCTGTATCGGCATCTGCTCTTGCTGTTGCTTCAGTTGACACAATACCATCTGCATATGTTTCCGCATCTGCTTCTGCTGAATCTGCATATGACTGATACGCAGTTGTAATTGCAGTTTCACGTGTATCTGTATATGATCTAGCATTTGCTTCTGACGTATCCGCATATGATTCATAAGCAGTTGTAATTGCAGTTTCACGTGTATCTGTATACGCTTTAGCGTCTACTTCTACTTGATCTGCATATGCAATTGCTGCTGTCGCACGTACAGCATCTTTTGATTCTGCTGTTGCTTCTGCATCTGACTCTGCTTGATCTGCATATGATTCATAAGCAGTTGTAATTGCAGTTTCACGTGTATCTGTATACGCTTTAGCGTCTACTTCGGCTGTATCTGCATATGTTTGGTATGCTGATGTAATTGCAATTTCACGGTTGTCTGTGTAAATTTTTGCATCTGCTTCTGCTGAATCTGCATATGCTTCCATAGCTGATTGACGTGCTGTTGTATAGAAACGATTTGCTGTACCTTCTGATAAATCATCAGAATCATGGTTTGCAATTGATGAAACCGTACCAGTTACGTCACCAGTTAAATCACCGATAAATGTAGCTGCTTTAAAATCTTCAGCACTTACTGACCAACGATTGTTTGTTTCGTCCCATAGTAGCTGTACATTTAAGTCATCGCCACGTTCTACTTCGATACCAGCATTTTGTGATGCGTTACCTAGAGCATTTGAATTTAGTAGAAGAATGTTATCTGCTAGTTCAATTGTTTCTGAGTTAACTGTTGTCACTGTTCCTGTTACTGTTAGTGAACCGCCAACTGCAACATCGCCTGAGAAGTCACCTGTTGTTGCGTCAACTGCTAGTGTGCCACCTGAAAGTTGTGATGAAATTGTTGTGTCAACATATGTTTTGTTTGCCGCATCAGCGCCGTCTACCGGTGCTGAAACTTCTTTGATACGATTTGAATTCATATCTAGGTGATCGCCAAACTGTAGATCGCCTGTTAGTGCATTTACTTCACCATTTACAGAAATACCTGCTGATGATGAAAGTTGTAGATTACCAGTACCTGTTGTTTCTACTTTTAGATTTTGGTTTGCATCAGTTGTAATGTTGATCGTACCCGCATTGTCTTCGATAACTTTTTTACCGTTAACATAAAGTGAGCCAGGACCAACGTACACGTCACGCCACATGTGAGTTAATGAACCTAGGTCATACGTGATGTTTGCTGATGGAATGATGTGACCTGTCATACCTAGGTCACCTGTGATTGAAACATCATCCGAGAATGATGCAGTTGAAGTTACTGCTAGTGTGCCGCCAATAGTTACATTTGATGTAAATGAACCTGTTGAAGCATTTGACGCAGCACCTTCACGTGCTAGTGGAAAACCACCTGTTGTTGAGCCGTCGTGTACGACAAGAGTTTTCTTGTCTGTATCAACTGTAACCTCACCCAGAAGACCTGTGAAAGAGTTATGTTGAGTAGTATTACCACGTCGGAATTGGATTGCATATGCAGCCATATTATATTCTCCCGTCTATAAAAATCGATTTGTTATAAACAATACTGGAATAGGGGATCAGCATCGTCTAACAGTATTTATCGCAAATACTGAAACAATTTAATTTATAGTTAATTATTGAAAGTTTATTATAACATTAAATAACTACAACTTCAACTAGTTTTCTACCGTCTTCTAAATTAGTTTCAATTGCTTTTGCAAATACTGCACACCCCATATCACGTTTGCCAACTGATTTAGCAAAGCCTGGAGTTGATGAAGTTACAAGCAAATCACCTTTGTGTACTCTACCAATTACTTGACATGGAACACGACCTTTAAGAGCGATATATGGATGCGTATCATCTGATCCTGCATCTGAATTCATTTTAAGTGCAGGCTTTCCAGATATAATACCAGCAACAGATACATCTATTTCTTCTAAACATTCTGTTACTTCTTTATCTCCGCCAAATACTACTACAGTACCTACTGCTAGTTTTTTATCTGCTTCATATCTTTCTGCAAGGTCGGCGTATGTAGATTCAACTTCATGGCCATAAATAGTACGCCACTGTTTTGTTGAACTACCAAGATCATATGTATTATCAGTGCCTACTAGAATCGATCCAGTCATTGTTCCGCCTGTTATTGATAAATCATTATCTGCTACAGATCCTACGATCTGATATCCCACATGTCGTATTAGTGCTACTTGTCCAGAAGGTAGCACAGTTGAAAATGTAATTGCTGTACCACTTACTGTATAGTCAGATCCCGGCATTTGAGTAACACCGTTCATTGTTACGATAACTGCATCTGCATTGCCTGGTGTTACACTCATAGTAAATGTAGAATTTGTACCATCTCCTGTTATCACATCTTTTGTCACAGCTGGAACATTTGAAATATTATCAAAATGTACATTTCCATCACCTGATGTTTGTAAATCAGTTTTTAGTATATCTACTCTTGCATCGGCTCTTGCATCTGTATAGTACAGATTTGTCGTACCTTCTGCTAAGTCATCAGTAGTCGATGAAGCCAATCCTTGTGTTGATATGACACCAGTAGATGAATTATATGTTAGGTCGCCCGATACTGATATTGATGATCTTGCTCTTGCATCTGTATAATATAAATTTGCACCTTCACTTAAATCTGTTGTTGATCTAATAGCAAAACCTGCTGCAACTCTAGCATCGGCTCTAGCTTGTGTATAATATAAATTTGCACCTTCTGCTAAGTCATCAGTATCGTGATTTGAAATTGATGAAACTGTACCAGTTACATCACCAGTCACATCACCTAAGAACGTGCCAGCAGTATATAAATCTTCTGTGCCTAATGTCCAACGATTGGTTGTTTCGTCCCATACAAATTGTACATTTAATTCTGTACCACGTTCAATTTCTAAACCACCAGATTGTGTTGGGGATCCAGTTTCATTTGAATTTAGTAGAAGAATGTTATCAGCAAGATTTATTGTTTCAGTATTGATTGTAGTTGTAGTACCGTGAACTGTTAGATCACCTGTTAGAACTAAGTCTACAAATTCTACATCGTCTGTTGTATCCACTGATTGTCCTATTGCGATTTCACCATTAGTTACAGTCACACCAGTTCCACCAGAGATATGTGTTCTAACTTCAGCAGCACTTGGGCCAGTATAAGAAATAACACCAGTTGATGAATCATATGATACAGAACCATCGCCACCATTATCTGTTACTGATATTGATGATCTTACTCTTGCATCTGTATAATATAAATTTGTTGTACCTTCTGCTAAATCGTCTGTATCATTTGATGATAAGTCAAAGCCGCCAGTTGAGGTAGCAGAGATAGTAAGAGTATTTGCGTTATCATCATATGTTATGTTTGTGTTAGTACCAGCTACTAAAAGATTTGACACTCTATCATCAACACGTTCATCAGTGTAGTATAAATTTGTACCTTCAGTGATTGCTGTAGTAGTTTGTGCAGGCATAGTGAAAGAAATGACACCGGTTGAATTGTCATAGCTTAATGAACCTGTTGCACTAATTGCGCCTCTTGCTCTTGCGTCTGTATAATATAGATTGGTTGATCCTTCAGAAAGGTTATCTGTATCTTTTGTTGCAAGTTGTGTATCAAAAGTAGTATTGAAATCAGCGGTTGAAAGTTTTGTAGCAATACTATTAGTAATCGTTGTACTGAAGTCTGCATCATCGCCCAGAGCTGCAGCTAATTCGTTTAGAGTATCTAATGTTCCTGGAGCCGTATCTACAAGTGCATCAATCTTTAATTGCGCTCTCGCATCCGCTCTTGCATCGGTATAATATAAATTAGTTGAGCCTTCAGCAACATCATCTGTTCCTAATACTATAACTCCTGTTTGTCCATTGACACTTGTAACAGCGCCGGTAGCAGATAAGTTTAATTGATTTGATCCATCGGCATATGTGACTGCTATATTAGTATGATTTCCTCTTACTAGTAAGCCAGCAACTATGTCTTCTACATCCTCTGTTACAAGTTTATCTTCAAATTGAAGGGTGTTTCCAGTACCTACTGCTAAAATTTGTCCTGCAAATGCACCACTGGTGTCTAGTTTCAGTAAAGATACACTATTATCTTCTAAAACAAATTTGCTTACCTTTGTTATACTCATTTTTCTCAACCTTTATGTTTTTAATACACATTCAACAAGTTTTTCACCCATATCTGTATTTGTTTCTAGTGCAACGCCAATAATGTGTGCACCGTTATATTGTTTGCCTGCAGTGCCATTCTCATATACAAAAACAGCTTCGCCTTTTTTAATTTTACCTACAACTCTAACTGGAACTCGCCCTTTAAGTGCTAATGCTTGTCCATCACATTCTTCGTTCATTAAGAATGCTGGCTTTTCAGAGATTACTCCGATAGGATATCCTAATGTTTGTACTGGACAAGTTTCATAATCGTCTGATGCGGAAACCATCATAACAGTTCCGATAGGATGTTCAATTTCTGTTGTATATTTTTCTGCAAGGTCAGCGTATTTTGCTGTAGTAGATGTACCATAAAAATTAGTAGCATTTACATCAACAAAATTCGGGGAATCAGTTGTTGCTACACCCTGGTTCATCGCATCTGCATTTGAATTATCAGTATACCTACCATCTAAATCTACTGTTACTGTACTTGCATCACTCTTTGTTAATGTCAGAACACCGTTTGTTGTGCTAAATGATGCACTAGATAATACTGTATTTGTATCCGTATAGCTAGTAATATACCCACTATCATTTGTTAGTTCACTAACATTAGATGGTATACTTAAATTACCTATTGCAGTGGCAAGTTCTGCATCAGTTGCCATTGCATCTTGTATTTCTTTCAATGTGTCGAAAGAAGAATTTGCACCGTTAACTAAATTACTGATTGCATTATCTACATATGTTTTAGGTGCAATTGTAGAGTCTACTGAAAATTCTGTACTGGTCAATGTTAATCCAGTTCCAGCAGTATATGTTGTGTCGCTGTTAGTATCTGTATCAGTCCAAGGAACATTTACAAACATTTTCCCACTTGATAATTCCACAGGATAGTTTTTACCATTCTCACTATATCCAATTTTAACTAATCCTAAGGTGCTTGATGTAGCAGTTGAATATGTCGTATCAGTATAACTAGTAAGATATCCACTGTCATTTGTGAATGTACTTACGTTAGTAGGTATTGTCGGAATAGTTGGGGTGTTTGTTAGATCGTTATAGGATCCAGAAAATAGTTGAGTAGTTAATGCATATGATGATAGGTCTTGATGTGCTGTCAAGTATCCACTATCATTTGTGAATGAACTTACATTAGTAGGTATAGATGCAGATGTAATATATGCACTATCATTTGTGAATGCACTTATCGCAGTTGGTATAGATGCAGATGTAATATATGCACTGTCGTTTGTGAATGAACTTATCGCAGTTGGTATAGATGCAGATGTAATATATGCACTGTCGTTTGTAAGTTCGCTTACATTAGTTGGTATGGAAGAAGCTGTGATATATGCACTATCATTTATAAATTCTGATACATTAGATGGTATGGAAGAAGCTGTGATATATGAACTATCATTTGTAAGTTCGCTTACATTAGTTGGTCCAGTATAACTCACATTAAGAGTTCCACCAGAACCTAAGGTAATAGTTCCACCGCCTGTTAAATCTCCTCCAACATTTAGTGTGAACTGAGTATCGCCTTCTACCGCTGTGCCTGCTGAACTACCGAATACATTATTATGTAAATTAGTATTCTGTACCGTAGAACTTCCTAAAATATATGAATTAATATTTGTAGTCATTACATCATACTCACAAACACTTCAATAATCCCTTCGCCACTCTCGTTATTACCGATTGCTTTACCGATTACTGTACCAATCATTGGTACACCGAGTGATCTTTTTGCATATCCTGCTTTATCTGAGGTTACTAATAAATCACCCCTATTAATCTCGCCGATTACTTTACATGGTACTCTACCTTTAAGAGCAATATATGGATGTGTGTCAG
>Ga0115008_10001575_pt1 | contig 18583 bp, 14 predicted proteins | sample FraStrMetagenome_FD_87164 | JGI IMG/M metagenome (GOLD analysis project Ga0115008, IMG submission 87164) | Marine eukaryotic phytoplankton communities from Arctic Ocean - Fram Strait ARC3M Metagenome | ecosystem: Environmental > Aquatic > Marine > Oceanic | place: Fram Strait | collected...
GTTAGTTGTTAGTTGTTAGTTGTTAGTTGTTAGTTGTTAGTTGTTAGTTGTTAGTTGTTAGTTGTTAGTTGTTAGTTGTTAGTTGTTAGTTGTTAGTTGTTAGTTGTTAGTTGTTAGTTGTTATGTACACATTACACGTGTGTAGCCAATCATTTTTTCAAAGATCCCCGCTACATTCGACTGATTCTTTATGTCAACGAGGTTCGGTACTTGTGTTAGTCATTCGGCTAATTCGATTGTAATGGAAATTCTCCTCGAATGTTTACATATTAGTCTCAGACTAATTATCACTTTTCAGAAGTCCAAGTCCTGCTTTCTTTTGCATTTCTACACTTAGAAATAACCGTGTTCATTTATAATCCTACGTCTACTTTACGTGTGGTATTCGAATCAAGGGTAAATAATTTTTTTGAATGAAACTAATTTGTGTTTTTTTTTTTTCAACTGTATAAATACTCTTATTTTGGGTTAGGGTTAGGGTTTATGTACGAGTCGTAATTAGTAATTAGGAGGTTTTATTAGTGGTTTTCGACTTAATTAACATGTATTTAATATTAATATATGTAAGTAGTAGCATTGCAAGCCCTGTCAAAACTAACGTCGACATATCATATCTTTCGTAGTGTCGACAGACGGATTGTACGATTTCGAAGCCAGAGCAGTGTTTCTAAGTTGCTTGCAGGAGAATGGGACAAACCCTATTCAAAAAAAGGGGTTCCATCAATGCTCGAATGAGTATCGCTCTAGTTAAGCAACGAATCGATGCATCAGAGGTTCCAGAATCCCTGCAAGTCATATGTCGACTCGATTTCGTTGGGAAGAAGTTGCAGGACTTTGAATTCTTCTTGTTTAATTAGAGACTTTGAATGTCAAGCAATCTTTAAAGATCGGAGAGGAGTTACAAGTTACAAGTGACATCGATTTGGCGGAATGGCCGAATCTAGCATAGAGCCTTGGTGACATAGAGTAACGTACCAATGTTGATAAATAGATGCAAATAAGAGTAAACCTTAACAATTTAACATACACAGTTACATCCTCGCAGCTGTAATAATAGTACAGAATGTAATAGTCAAATAAAACTGTAGACTTCGAAGTACTAAAAGACAAAAATTAAAGTTTTGCGATAATATCTGTCCAATAAAATGTTAAATTGAAAAAATGGTGAGGTAACAAGCACTAAGCACCAGTCTACGTTAAATCCAGTTGTGTAAATTGTGTGTGTTTTGGGACGGGAGTGCGGAGACGGGAAAAAGTTCAATCCGTGCTCCCAACTACTACGACTCTCCTTTACATCGATATTCTGTATACATTTGACGATTTGTGGCGGAAATACGAAACGCTTGTGTTGCAAGCACAGAAATACTATATTCTTATTCTTATTCTTATTTTCTTATTTTCTTATTCTCTCTTTAAAGTTTTCAGTCGATGATTCAAAGCATTACACTTATTGGTGCTAGTCTATTACGAAACTCTTATTGCGATCACAGGAAATACTTCTAATTTTGGGATAAGACCGGTAATACCTCACACTTTTTTTTTGATTTTAATTTTCGAAGATATGACAGGTTGAATGCCTATTATTATTCTTCCTCTTATATCGGGTACATTTTCTTGTTCTTTCTTGAAACTTTCAATAGATGTACACTAATTGACATTTGAACAACATTATTGTTTATAATTATTTTATTTTGTCAGAGGGTGTTGAGTCACGTTGGCATACTAAAATTCAAAGGATGTGTTCTTGCTGATTCGTATCAACACAAAATTGAATCATATTTAAAATATATATTTAGACGAACTGTATCAAGAACCGTGATGTCATCTACGTTGTTAATCAATGTACATGTGTTCTTTCTGATTCGTATCAACACAAAATTGAATCATATTTAAAATATATATTTAGACGAACTGTATCAAGAACCGTGATGTCATCTACGTTGTTAATCAATGTACATGTACATGTACATGTAGCTAAGAACAGATATTTTAAATCTTTTCTATGAAATCTTCGACAACCCATTAAATTATGACTTGGCTACGGAAAAGTAGAAAGGCAAAGGCCCATTCTGTATTTTCTTCGGTTGAACTTACGGAAACATGTTCATTTCGCATACGATGTGCGGAACTTCAAACATCCTCGTTTACGATAAACATTGATAGTCGAAGCTTAGGGAAACTACATACACCTTCAACAATGTAAAGAATATTAGGTCCCATCCCCACCATCGCACCACATCGTCTTAGCATAATCCTTTATTTGCAACTCTAGCAACAAGCCTCTCTCATCTATGTCCATGTCCATGTGACCTCTACTTCTCTGAACACAAGGCATCTCTACATAAATGCATTCCACCCGAAATACGACAGATCACATCATATAAATACGAAGAAGCATATTTTAATTTAGGGATCGGAGAATGCCGTCGGGACCGGCAGTCACAGCGGCTAGTGTGGAGTCTGCTCTATCCTCCACATTTGTCGTTGCGACGCATGGAACAAGTAGTAGCTCCTCAGCTTATGTCCCGGCCGCCGCCCTGCATGAAGCACCTGACAACGACGTTACAAACACGCTTACTTATGAACCCAAAGGACGGCAAGTGACTGCGGAGGATAGCAAGGCAGACGGTACTAAAGACGACGTTTCTCATGTCGTTGCAGCTGTACACCCAAACTTCGCAAGTAATCCGGAGAAAGGTACCTGCCATTTTCAAACGTCGGATGTCGCTACGCAGGAGATACGAGGAAGACAATGCTCGTCTAAAAACTTGAAGACACAGAGTCCAGATGAAGTGCCGTTAAATTTGGACTCGACGGACAACACCAGTAACATTGTTGATAACAAAGAAGATGATGAGAAGGCGGGTTTGGGCGATGAAGAGAGTGATGGATCCTCCGAAGGAATGGAAGAAGAGACTAGAATAACGTTAGATTCGGAGGTATCTTGTGTGAGAAATAAAGTGGAAGGTGGTGAAGATGATTCCACGAAAGGTGGACTGCACAATAATAAAGTAGTCGTGCGGATTCCCGCAGAATTGCCGAAACGACAGACATGTTCCATAATTCATAATGGTGGAAAAGGTGGTGAAATAATTCACCCACCACCACAATCTGTAGGTACATCTAGTCAAATTCCTTCCGTGTCGAGTGAAAGTACAAATACGAGTGCTGATGCCCCTCGAAGTGATCATTCAGAAAACGACTTGGACAGCGTTCTTGAAGTTCCTGTTCCTGATATGCACGCTGGAACAGAAGGTGTCGGATGTTTGTCTCCAGAGAAGGTGGCTGATAATGATGACGTGAGAAAAGATGATCATTCCACTCACAACTCACTGGTTCATTGTAGTGATGATGATGGGAACTCAATGTCTTCAAAGAGAGAGGTTGATGGAGTGACAAAATTAAGTATGAAACCTAACTCTTCTTCGGCTCTGAAACGGCGCTATGATTCAATATCGAAGACAAGTGACGTAGAGTCTCACAATTCTTCTTTACCCATGATTGAATCTTGTTTTGGCGAAGTCGATGATGATGCTAAGCGCAAGACGAAGTCGCAAGATGTGTCTTCTATATCAGATTTTTTAGATTTGAAATTAAGAATTTACTCTGAGTGTGCAAAAGTATATCGTGGTCAATGCGCAACAAGGCGTTTTGCAGAATACTGGGAAAGGCTATGTGTTTATATATCGTCATCTTTATCAGTGTTTCCATCCGACCCATCTTCAAAAATGCGAAGTCTGGAGGGTAGTGGTGGGATTGATGAGGTTTTAGAAACGTTTTTGTGTTCCAAAAAACTGAAGCGGCTTCACAATAAATTAGTTTTTGGTGAGGCATGATATTACAGCCGGATGCTTTTATAAATTGTGGTCTAACATTTCTAAAATTATTTATTTTCAAAAGCCGTTATGAAACAATCTTTTAAATGTTTCGTTCCGGAAAAAGTAATGAAACATTGCAAAGGCGAAAAATTTCTTGAAAAGAAATCAATCAATATTGTAGCAAAAGCTCCATCACGTATTCACCCAAGCCAAGTTGACATAAAAAGAATAAAAACCCTATTTAGTATTGATTCGGGTAAGAAAGAGTCTGGCCAACTTTGTACTATATGGAATACTTTATAACCTTTATTTTTCTGTACAGAAACATGGTTTCCTTGTACCACAAGTGCTTGGATTGACAGACCCACTGTACCAGATGATTGGGTTCTAGATGAATCCGAGGATATTACTTTCCATGCAACCAGGATCCCAGGTGCGCTGTTCGTTGAAAAGTTGCTCAGGACAGCTCCAGAATCTCGACGAGTGTCAACTGAAGACGACGCCACTTCTCTCATTGTGAAAGCGGTTTGCGAATATACTCTGTCAGTTATGCGTAAAATTATTGATTATAAGAAAGGACGTGAAAAGACCCTCTTTTCGACCAGTAAGAAAAGGGGGTCCGGAAAGAAAAGCAAAAAGGCATCAGGTTCAAAATCAAAAATAAAGATTCAGTCAATGGATATTGCAAATTGCATTGCGAAGAATGCCCTTTTGACAGGGTCACCATCGTCCTATGTAGGCTGTCGGTTATCCTGGGAAAGGTGTATCAGTTCATCGAATAGTATGCCTCGGGCTTTACTACCTCCTAATTTTTCTGGCAAAGCTATAGACATTTCAAGGCAAAGTACAGCTCCCGCTGGTAATATAATTGCAAACAACCTGAGTGGGACCAATGAAACGGCAAAGAATAATGAAATGGCAAAGAATGCGATACAAAATGATTCTGTAGGGTCGGCATTGGAAATTGGCCTGAATGGGAAAGTTCGTGCGGAGATAAGTGTTCCGAAAACTGGAGAAATTGGCGAATCTTCAATCGAAAGCACCCTAAGCTCAAAACATCCACCGGAACTAAAAGACAATCCTAATCATGACGATCACATGAGAAAGTCGGTATCTTCGCTACCAGTTAAAATCACCTCGGAAGGAGCCTCTGCTTCAGCTCCATCTAGGATCGGTGGTCGGGGGAAGGGGAAAAATTTGGCTGCTCTTTTGAGGCGTCGCACCAACCGTAGTGTCGAAAGCCTAGATTCCACAAAAGATTCTACTGATAAAAGTGGAGATTGTAAAGCTGATGTGAAGGAGACTGAAAGGAAGACTGTTGAGACGGCAAGTGAGGAGCTATCGACGAATTCTGTAACGTCAAAAGGAAATGGTACGAAGAATCTCGATGCACTTCGTATGTTACGAATGCCATCCAACGTCAGTGATACGTGCAAGGAAGATAGGACTTCGTTTGATAATGAATATTCTAATGAATTGGCTAGTAAATCTGAAAAGAAGCTCGATGGGTTTGGTCCGTCGCAGTCTGGAGAAGAAAATAAGACGAAGGCTGATATGGATGTGCCCTGCGATGACGATGATGACAAAGATGACAAATTGCTCAATAATATCAATCAATTTTTCGACGAGAACTTGTCTCCTCTAGGGTCGCCAGGTTTAGATGATCCATTAGATGAATGTGATGACGGATGAACGTATTGTGCAGTATCCCGTGAAATTTTAGCGCCCACTTTAATTGATTTCGCTAGGATAACGCGCTATTTTTTCAAAGATGTGTAATGTGTTGACAACTCAACACTTTTCAAAAGTTGCATATAAGAATTTAAATATTTAAATGTATGTGTGTGCGGATGCTATATTTTGTTTAAAGTAAAAATCAGTAGCAATACGCTTTACCCTTTTATATTAATACTTTGTAAAATGTCTAATTGCATTCTTGGGGGGAGGATGTATCTAGTTTTTTTACAAGCTAAGGAAGGGAAGTACATCTCGAACGCTTCCGTTATCAAACGACTCGCACAGAAATTTTGGATTGGACAGGCAACAATACCACGTTACTGGCTCCGAAATTTGTTGAGAAGTGCGAGTGCCATGTTGCGTTTGGGAAAGATGCATACGCAAAATTGAAGGTATGTGATACACCAACAAGGGCCAAGTTTCGACTTTCGGAGATTGAATCCTTGATATATGAAGAGAAGACTTGTCTTGTCAAATTGAGGTGTCAACATTTGCGAACAGGTCTTTTCAACAATGAACGTACAATAATCCCAAGCAAATATGAGCATTTAAAAACATTTTCAACATCCTTATACTTCTTCGGAAAATCTCTGAAAGGAAATAAATATGTTTGGGAGCAATTCGAAATATAGCTTTTAGTGATTGCAAGCCTTTACTCGCGTTATTGGGCTGATCGAATTGAATTAACTTCAATGTGAGCCTTCCAAACTCTGAAGGCACATTGTATTTTTATTGTTGCATCCCGAAATTTCGACGGAGAAATAGTATCCTGGTGACGTCTACGTCGATATAATCTTTGAATAATTCTCGACGCATTGTTTTGCCTAGACCTTTTCGCCTTCCTTATGCTTTTCTGTATTGTACAAGCAGCTAATGATTTACGTTTTGCTAGTGCCAAATACTTGTAACAAACAACGTTAATGAGTTTTGCAGCATAAATTCGCTTTGCCTTTAGGTCATTGATGATAATTCGCTCTCGTCTGCCTCGCCAAAACGACTGTATTGAAATTGTCTGTAAAACTTTTTGGAGATAGAGACGACGAGCTTTAACTTCTTTTCGCGCAAGAAATCCATGAGCAATTCTTTGAATGATTAAATGGGCGTCTTTTAAGGATCGTTTGTATTCTATAGCATTCATAAGCCGCACTCTTGACTGAATAATTTCAATTGCCCTAGTCTTGGTAAGCAGTCTACGCGCCTTACGAATCCGATAAGCGCATTGGATAATGACTGAAGCTTTCCATTCAAACAAAACTTGATGATAACCCCTTTGACACTTCTTTCGCCGCCATAAAGCTTGTAACTTTGTCATTCCTAGCTTTATGACAACAGTTTGCTTCATCACCTTAGCCTGTTCAATGGCCTTTTTCATACGACACATTAACTGAATTACGACTGCAGCAGTGCTTTCCCTGCGATAGTGCCATTTTGATTTCGTTCGGGAGATAGCACCTCTATATACCTTTTGAATTTTCACGATACTAGTAAGAAACGTCATTTTTCTGGTCATCACAGTCTTCTTGAGTAGCAACGTGAATGAATTCTTGTATACTCTGCATAATCTGCAATATAATGTCTTGAAAAAAAAGAAGGTTGATTTAATAGTCGTTATCTGCCTGATTTCTTCACCTTGAACAAATGTCGCTGTTAAGGTTTTCCATCTACGAAACGAAAACGCTACGAACACTTGAAGTCGCCGATATTCAACATTATATATTTTATCAAAAGCATAAGAGATACAATAATGTCGAGCATTCGCTGTATTAGGTACTTTATGGTTGAGGCTGATCCATCTAATACCAGCGTTAATCTCATTGCTATACTGTTCGACCTTTTCCCTCACCAAATACAGCTCTTTCCTGAGGTAGTCAACGGCTTTCGTAGTATCGACCTCGGCATTGGACGATTTTGCTTCTTTTCTAAGCAACTTATTTGCTAGTAAAATAGTTGAAGTACATGAAGGGATTGAAGAGTTGAATTTTAAATTCCAAAGTAAGGTAGACACTCGCTGAAATGTGCTTATTTTCATCAACCGTGCACAGATCTGTCCTTTATCATTTTGGCATGAGTGTGCAATAGCTTGGCATTCCATTCTATTCAGATCGGGAATATTAAATGTTTCATCCTTTCTTAAGATGCTTAAGATGTCAAAAACGGTATCGCAGCTAATAGTGCAGTCAATGGTGCGTAGTGAATGATCATGGAGCAAGTTCAAAACTGACATAAATAATGAACGGGAAGAACTAGCTGCTTTTTCATGAGCCTCACTGATGTCGTTAAATCTCTGCCAACCGACAAACCTTAATCCATCGACGAAACTTCTTATATCCAACGAAGTTTGCGTGGTACAACTTCCACGTCTTCTTTTATTTTTTAAAAGCTCATGTTCTTGCAAAAAATAGTGAGATGTAGAGAAGTCATCTTTTACAGCATTTTCGCATCTGAAACTTAGAAGAGAGCTTTGTCGAATCACTTTGCCTAATACTTGATCGTTTGCTACAAACTTATTGAAATTAACGACACTATCCTTCTTCAGAGTGCTACTTTTTTCGGAAAGAAGGGCATTTAGTGAATCAACATCTAATAGACCTTTCCCGGACGATTGACCCCTGAACAGATAGTTCTGCTTAACGTCAATGGTCATTTCATACGAAAATACATGCTTAGGACTTCTGCAGTGTGTCACGTCCTGTTAACGGTTCTGCTGTAAAAATGAAAAAAATGCCTTTTCATTAGCAATCACTGTAGCGGACCTATCTTCCCTTACAAAACCTCACTTTGACTACCAGTAATTTCTCTAAACAAATCGATAAAATAAGTACGTGGTAGATCTTTGCATGAACCTTACACCGTATAATTTAGCTGAGGGCATTCGTCTAGACGCATCCCCTATCAACCCATCCACGAAAGTCTCGAAGGTGAAGCCATGCATTTGCTGCAAATTTAGTGCCCTCAACAACAGGAAGAGCCTCATGATCTGTTCTGAAATCTTTTTTGTTAAGATTTTCACTTAGAACGCTTGGCCACAGCAATGCCCTCCCGACCTTCGGCATGATAGTAATGTCGAGTTCGTTAAATAGAGTCCCCCCGCCACTCTGAACGTCGCTTAAATAAAGAAAGAAAGTGAGAATTCGCGGCCCACACGGTCGCTCCACATGGTGATCAATGAAGTCATGATGGGATTCATAAAACTGATCACTGCGATAGCGTAATATTTGAAGATGTTCGCTGTTTGGAATCGGAATCTTCGTCACATTGACAATGCGTTGAGCTAGGAGTATAAAATTGAAAGTCAGTCTCTCCAACGATGAGTGCAGCATAAGCACATAACTCACAAATAGTTTTAGCGGTGATATGTTCACCGCATTCATCCGTACACCAAGCATTTTCACTTGTCCGGCCTGTACTCTCGGAATTTGTGTAGGATCCGTCAAGTTTCATTGAGCCTACATCTGTCGATCGCTCAAATCCCTGTTCATAACCCAAAACAATCATTTGTGCTGCTTCTAGCTCAGTCAAAAAGTTTTCGAATGTTACTATCCAAGGTCCGCCTAGCTTCACGTTGCTATCATCAACTTTGCTTTTTTTATTTTTGCGTTCGAAGTAATCACTTGGTGCGCTATGAATGACTGGAGAATACTGATCCCAATTCCCATCTGCAATCCCTCTAAACATATTATCTAAATCGCCAGGACCATACGCATTAACTTCTACTTCATTTTCAGGTAAAGGACAACGATTTTTGACATCCACCATTTCACACGACAAACATGCAAGAGGACAATTTCCCATCATGTAGGCATAGTGCTTATCAGGTTCCGGCTCACATTCCCCTGTCACTGCCCAGTAAAGACATTCTGGATTAAGATTCACACATTTACTTCGAACATTGTCATAGAAGGGATCTATAAGTACTTCCTTTTCAAAGTACTCTTCCATGCGCTCCGAATGCTCCATAATTGCCTTGTGCAACTCCTCATCATCCTCAAAAAAATGCTGTTCGACGTTACCCATCTCCTCATCGGTAGCAACGCAAACATTGCAGCTCTCTCGGCAATTGTCTATCATAAATTCAGGATTATCTTCACACTCGCCAGCATCGGCCCAATCTTCACAGTTTTCATCATCATCAAAGCATTCCGATCTCAGCAACGAAACCACCTCATTGTAATAATCTAGATAGACAGCATACTCACACGCTCCACAGCTTTTTGGACAATTGTGGTACATGAAGTAAGACGTGTAAACGCACGGATCTTCCTCTTCATTGGAAGCGTATTCGATACACTCTGGAAGGTGATCTATACACAACAAATGCTCCTGTTGGTCATCATTGGAGCAGATACCGTTTTCATCGGTGTAGCATTGTTGCTGCGTCGTTTCTATTGTGGCGGCCTTAATTCCGGTTAAGAATAGTAATGTTAGTGTGATTGTTATATGTAGCGTGCAATGGAAAGTGGAGGGTGGACGTCGAATGATGGCAGTGGTATTCATTTTTGTGTAGGCTTGATATATTCTTGATATTGTGAGATTTGAGATATCTGCTTTTTGATATAAAATATGAACTCTGAAAATGTAGATCTATATATTCTGTACGAGTACGTCGTCGGTCGTAGGTGTGTGTACATGTATTTTAAATACCAGTAGCCAGGTAGCAGATCCAATCGAACGAGTGCATCACAAAAGTTTCCAAAGATTTTGTGTCTACGGTTTACGGACGAGAGCGAGAGCGTAAAATGAAGGCAGGACACCTTGACCTTGTCCTTGACCTTTGAAAAAATTGTGTGGACGTCATGATGACGTGATGATAGCATAGAGTTTTGAGGTTTCATTCCCTACTTTGACTTATTTAGCCAGAAGAAGGTCATTTGTTCTAACTTTTGTTCTGTATTATTTGACCCAGGACCTATGTCACTATATATATTATATAGAGAGATGAATAAAAATAGTGGAACTTGAACTCCATATATATCCTATGATTTCCGTTTGGTTCTTCTCGGTACTCTAATTGGATTCCATGAATGAAAAAAAGTGACACAGACCCGTAGCCGATTCCGTTTACGCTCGTACGTCGTCATTCCGACCCTCTCAGGCTCTCAGTCTCAGGGGCATCCGGCATTCAATACCCGGGGGAGAAAGACGACGTATACATTTTTCTAATAATAATTTTGGAATACTGAAGTAGAAAATACATTTCATAGAGCAACGATGATTCACTCGCAATGTTTCAAATCAATTCTGCTAACATTCCTGCTCTTGCTTATTGGATCATCTGCATTTCTCTCGAGCTCTTCCCCGACGTATACTCGCAATGAACGGGCGATTGTGGCGAATATGCCAGCGACTAGTTCCTGTAACGTGTTGCTGAAAAAGTACGAGCTGGCGTTGCTTGCAAAGAAGGGTAAAGACGAAGATGAAGAGGATTCTTCGTCATCTCCAGTAAAAATGTTGTTTCTTTACATGACACCTTGGAAAAATCCGAACTCTATTTTCGTGTACATGTTTGTAGGATTGTATTGGTTGGGGAAAATAAGCGAAGCAAGACACAATGAGATGTTCCCGTGATTAAACAGGAAATAATGTTGGTGGATTTAGATATTTGATTACCATAGAAGCGAAGATAACGTGACCCGAAAAGTGTGCGCACCATTACAATGGGAACGTAGACGGACACTAAGATAATTGCGACTTAGATAGAAATGAGAATATAACGGCAGCTGGCGTCAAATAATCTTTATAGCGCACTATTTCCGATCTTCGCAATCACGAAACTACTTGAGTAGGAAGATTAAAAGCTTATTAAACCGTCGAAAACATCACCATCAACAAATAAACCAGTAGGTTCTTTGAACGCCAGTGGCACCTTCGATTTTTTCATTTTTCGCTCATTATTCTCTTGGTCAAATAAAGATTTATAAGTGTGCAAAGTAAACTCATTCAAATCGTACAATGGAGTCTTTTCATCTTCTCTACCAAACGACTTCGCAAACGTTGCCACAGTGGGATGATAATGTTTTTCTAACGAATCTATCTCCCAAAGGGATGATTCTAGAGCTTCAAATAGTGCATTTATAAATTAGGCTCACCATAAATCAATATATTAGATACGAAGAAAGCTTACCACGGCATTCGGCTGTTTTGTTTGTGAGAGGATCATACTTGTCTTCGAGGAGTTTGTTGCCACTATCATCGTCCCTACTTTTAAGAACACGGCAAGCTTTATGCTTGCGAATCAAGTTGCTCACGAGAGCAAGAACAAAAAGAGCAACTGACGGTGGAGACGATAGTGCGGTACGGCTTAACCTCTTGATGAATGCTGCAACAACATAGGCTGGAAGCATTTGTGATGATGATAGACATGTATTTAGTAACCTGAAGAGTCTTACTCTATGCTTGGCATAGCACGTCTCGCAAGTTATCAAAGAATAAAGGGAATCGTAGAAATCCTCATATTCTAAATCATGTTCTGTCATTAACGAAAAAAGACCATTGAGTGCCAATAGGCTCGTCACACCCCCATACTCGTAGGATTCAATGAAATAGTCCGCAAAACGTAAGGGAGTGCTCATGTTCGGTAGCCCTTGGTCCGATGACAAATACTTCAAAGCAAGCTTATGCAACCGAAGAGAAACATGTGGCATTTTTAAGATAGCAAGCCAACAGTTACAATGTACTTTCCGATATCGTGACAATCTCTGCATAAATGGTAAATTTCGACCTCTTTTTTCAGCATGAGTGGAACCCAGAGATGAGGCATTACGTTTCCCGTTCTCGTTTTGATCATCACTATCACTCTCATATTCATCTGATCCGTGATCCTCCTCTTCATCACTGTCTTCATCACTACTTGAATCCTCATCTAATTCTCCACAATTTTCCGGTGGGTGCACTAAAAATTTACGAGGAGAGTATAAATCATCGGCAGTAGGTAAGCGAAGGGCACTCAATATAAGAAAGAGATTGATCACGGCTTCCTCTTTTAAAACGAGTAAACCATGTATGGCCTCATTTGCAATTTTTCTTAAAGCAACAAAACAGAAGTAACGCACGTCATTGTAGGGCTCAAGAAACTCGACCTGCAACATACTAAGTAGACTATCATCTATTTCATTCACCTGCTCCGTGTCCTCCTTCAAGTCTGCCCCTGTTAAAGAGATAATAAGTTTGTAAATGCATTCCTCATCAATATACTGCCTTACTGGATAATTCATGTAGGTCAAAACGCCGAAAAATACTCTCAAAGCATATTTTTTCCCTGCATTAGTTGCATTAGTTGGTCTGATTCTCACTCGAAGCTGTTCAACGAATACTCTGTGATGCTTCTTAAGAAAGTCAGACCACTTTTGCGCATGAGCTGTTGATGTCACAGAAGTAGACTTGTCGAGGAGCATTTCATGCGCTAGCTTTTGAAACAAACGGCGAATGCTATCCAATCGCGTTGCGTCTTCATTGGGTGTTAATTCTTTGGAATGTGGTAATTTTAACAGCGCCTTAATTTGTTTTGCCTGATCTTCCGATGAGCCACTCTGGCTTTTCTTTGAAGATGATATTTCAGTTTTTATCCTCATATATATGTTTTGGTTTGAAAGAAGTGAGTTTGATTTGAAACAAGAGAACGAGCGAGCAAAAAATAGTATTTTTCTCTATACTGCATGGTGATGAAATAAAATGGGGGTTTTGGTTGTCGGCATCGACAAGACAGGATGAATGATGAATGGCTTTCGTTCAAGGTTCGCATTATGAATTCCCCCGAAGCGAAACCAAACCAATGCGACGACCGACGACACAACGACTTTTTTCTTCTCAATGTCACCTAGCAGATAATACTAATAGCCCTAGGCCCCTTGATTAATAAAATACTCGTAGTCAACTAATTCAATTCTCTCTTGTTCACTTGTTGGTTGGGGCAAAGCGTCTCAACAGAGATTTTGTCGAAACGCGCCGGGAATTCCTGTTCGGAAAGGAATCAGAGTCTTTTACAAAGATTGCAATTAAACTACCGGTAGTTCACGTCAATCCTCTAAGTAACCATGAAATCGCTTTATTGCCAACCGCAGAAAACCTTTTCCAGATACTGCCTGCTCGTATTCCTGTTGTTGAGATGTTGTCATGTTTTCAGTGAAACAGACTTTAGTTACGACCCAAACTATCCGAATGGACCACAGAATTGGGGTGACGTTGATGTTTCCGATAATGAGTGGCTTGCTTACAATATTCGGGATAATGTTAACTTAAACTTAGAGGCCAACAAATGCGATTCGGAGTATCAGCCATCTCCGATAAATGTAGTTCCTAATAACGTGTGCGAGGACGATCACGAAATCCTGACCCCAAAGGAACGAGACTCAAACTGTGATATTGCTGATTTTACGTTTACAATTGAAAAGCATGCTTTGAGAGCTTACCTCCCTGCAGATGATTCACTATGTAAGGTGAGATAATCTTAAGTAAATGTTCCTTATCAGTAAATAAAATATTATGTTAATAACTTTTATTTTCATCAATCGTCAGCGAGTTTGGATAGATCTGCCTAATGGATTCCCCGAAGTGAGCTTGATTTTTCCATATATTTGATAAAATTTGTGATGTCCTGATGTTTTCATTTGTCTGTCGATGTTGCGTGATCAGAAGTACTACTTATGGTTTTTCGAAATCAAAATTCGTTCAGAGCATGTAGTTGATGGTCGAAGATTTGACGGAGAGCTCATATTTGTGCATGGCGAGAATGTTGCTAGGCCGTTTGATCTCAGTTTTGTTTCTGTGCTACTGGACGCTTCCAGTGTTCGTGATGAGCCAAAACTTCAAGTATTCATTGACGAGTGGCAGGCTGCTCATGATTCGATTGTTGAAACTTGTAACGAAGCAAAAATATTGCAAGCAAGTGATCGACAACATCACCCGGCAGCTACTAGAGCAAAAGATGATCAATTCTTCGAAAGTCTAGCGAACTCCGTTGGTGAGAACGACAAAGATTGGAACGAAGTACTGGATTACTTATCGAGTAAACCTGTACAGTTTACAAATAGCACGTTAGGGAGTGAGTCATTCAGCAAAGCGCAGGATGAAGCTGGCGGTGCTGATCAAAGAAGACTTGAAAAATCGACAAGGCCGAAGGTAAGAGCTGACATTTTCCAAAGGCTATTTCAACTTTGGTCCTTTTTGTACTAAAAATAAATCTCCAGCCTTTCCCGTACGACATATGGACATCGATATACTTCTTTAGATACGAAGGATCACTTACAACTCCCCCTTGCTCGGACTTCGTAAATTGGAGAATTTTTGATGAGCCTCTGAGGATATCGAGGAAACAATTCAAGCAACTATCATCTCTTATTACGTCGTACAGAAATGAAAATTGCGAACCTGCCTCAATTGCAAATCGCAGAGGGGACGTGTTCAGACCAATACAAAATAAGAGCGAAGATGGGCAAAAACGTATTGTACATTGTACCAGAGACAATTTTTATGCTTGGAAATATGACCCAGAAGAACCAGAAACAGAAGGACCAGAAGGTGAAGATGTGTAGGCAAAGCTATTTCAGCGCTGAAGTTGACACCTCACGGGTAATTTAAATTAGAATAGAAAATATTGGCATTGTTTTGAGAACGATAGAAGTTGTTTAAAATTCTGAATGAAGCACGCATGTACATATTTATGCGCTAATGAATGACAGAAATCGCAAACTCTCGTAGCACTTGATCTCGCTGTTGCTTCTTTTTATTTTTCCGGTTTTTCGTGGCCCTTTGCAATATTTCTTTTTGGTGTGATATTATTTCTGATCTTTTTTGACGTTTTCGCTCTTTATGCGTCGACTTTGTTGGCTGCGACTTCGACTTTGTCGCAAGAATCTCACCTGATCTGCTTTTGCGATAATTTTGAATGTACGGATCCGTGAATTCATTTTTGGGTCGAAAATCTTCTTTGCGTTTTGGAGGTAAGCTTTTTCGAGAGCGCGATGTGTTACTTCCTTTCTTTTCTTTCTTCCAACCATAAAATCGAATCAATTTTGACTTTGCAGCAATACTTTCACGTTCAGAACTCAACCGTTTCGCATCAATGACTAAACTAAGAATCGAAAATTTAGTCGGACTATCAAGTTCGGTGTCAAGTAGACGCTTTATTATTAAACCGTAAGCGGTACCAAATAATTGAAAGCAAAGTTTCAGCTTGTACACTGAATGGCACAAAGTAAGTAGGTGACGAGTCGAATGAAGTGTTGTAAGAAACTCACCTCCTCCAAGATCTGCGACACCTAACGCACAACTAACACAATTATTCTTAACAATCTTCGCACCATTCTTGCCGTAAGTTCGAAGAAAGCCAAGAAGAACCTCTGCGACATCGTCTACTCCACCATTATGTACATGTTGTTCAAGAAAGGAGGCGATCAAGACATATAAGCGAAAGCTTCCAAGGCCTTTCCAGCAATTAGATAATCTTATAAATAACTTGTATCCTCTATTCCATACTAGTTCAAAATTTGAGTTAAGTTCTCACCTCCAGTAAATGGTTTGTCGAGATCAGCCTGTCGCAACAAAACCTTGAGAAAGACACAGACTGGAGCAAAACTTCGAAACCTTTTTACGTATTGTTCTGCAAAATTGGATGTGTCTGATCCGTTGTGACCTGCAAAAGTAATAGTGAAAAAAAGTTATTCAAAACGAATTACGGACCTCAAAAAATGGGACCTCACCGCCAATTGATAGATCAAACTCAAAGTTGAACGCAGTTTTCGTCTGCATAATTGGGACCTTTGCGTGCCTTATATGCGTCACCTGCAAGAACTGTTGACACTTTCTACATTTCTGATGGATTTTCTTCAAAACTCTATTAACTTCCTGGCGCTTCTCATCAGAAAGTGCGGGGGCTTTGAAAGCTGGTTTCTCAACATATGAAACTTCAATATTATCGCTTTCATAACCTCTAAAATGGCGATTGAATTGTTTATCCGATGTTTTAACAAAATTTTCCATTTTATCAGCGTCGTCATCACCTTCGCTGACTTCATTTTCGCTATCAATACTTATAACAATCACCTCGGTTTTGGTAGATGTTTTAGACGATTTAGAATAGAGCGTTGTACTGCAATCAACGCTGTTTTGATCTGACTCCGTTATCTCAATCACTTCCTGTCGACTTTTCTCACACGCGGCTCCATCTAAGTGAGATTCCGAGTTGGAATCCAAAAAGAAAAGCGTGCCTTCTTTGGCAGTAGATTCTGATAGACTCATACGTTTACTTCTTTCCAACTCTACATCAGATTCGCTCATGTCTATATATATACAATCATCTTCCTGATGACGATGGAAGTTTTCATCACTTCTTTTATTCAATGAGTCGTCATTGTCAACAGGAACGACTCCAAAAAGGGCAACATCTACATCACTCGAGAAAGTGCAGATTTCACGGACAGAGAAAGAGCCATAATTTCGTAATATTGGATCAAGATGACCATACAATTCAGAACATATATCCTTGATCGAATTCAACATAAATATTCTTGCGTCTACTTCTATTGGTCTTAGTAAACAATAGGAATGAAATTTATATAATTCTCTCCTAAGCTGAGATAATTTTTGCCATTTCACATTACAAAAGTTTGTGTTTTCATTATATCCATCTTTATGAAAGTGCTCGCAAGAGGAAGTGGATTCGAACCAAGGAGTTAACCCAGCCAACATCTTACCTCGTTTTGCACTTGGTAGCGCATTCGAATCCAACATTGGCTCAGGGACCTTCTTTTTCTTTTTGGCATCCAAACTTTTCTTCTTACGGAGTTGTGGCTTTGATCTATATGACTTCGACCTAGATGCTACTGGTATTTTCTCGATTCGTTTCTTTTTCTTTTTCGAGAATGAGTCTTTGGTGCTCTTTGATTCCTTCCTGTTTTTTCCGCTCTTTTTCTTACTTACAGCTGAACCATGAATATCTCTGAACAGCCCATCGTATACGGTCGCTTTAGTTTGTTTGCATTTCTTTTTCGCCATAATGTATGCTCTAGCAATTATTCTCACTTTTCACTGCTTACATTCGATGATTCGGGTACATATCACAACTGCACACCTAAATTTGATACTATCTAGGTAATCGAAAAAATTCTTTCTGTTCAAACGCTGACCCAGTGCTACCGCCGCTCGTATTGAGGCTGCTTTAATTTACTAATGATGTCAACTGGTTGTATATATATAATACATGTGAGTACACAGTTGTTGGAACAAGGTCGGTTTTATAGAATCGTTTTTTTTAGACGAAGAACCGTTCGTGGCCACCAATCGGAATCGGAGCATGAGAGATGGTGAAAAAGAAAGAGAAAATTCGCTAAATCGACGTTTAGCTAATGACATATTTATGCGCATTCTATTTATGAAAATTACGATAAGTATTTTTTCAACTTCAACCTCATCACCTTGGATTTTTTCCCGTATGAATGACAAAATTACAAAGTTACAGAAGCATATATATTTTGAATGACTTATTGTATAGACACATCGATCGTGTCGCCGTTGCACACTCACAGAGCGAGGGTCCCGACAAAGGCGTTTTCGTAAGTGGTATGCCACAATATACCACCCACTACCAGGGTAGTTCGCATGCACACGAATGTGGAAAAAGAAGATATTTGCTCTCAAATAATGTCAAAACATGGTGCCCCCCTTCCTTGCACTAGCCTTGGTAACAAGTATGGTGCGAGCGTTTCCGACTCAAGCAAAGCCATCTTATGTTATGACACAGCACCCAAATTTGCGTTGGAAAATTTCTGCCTTAAAGAGAAAGGAGACGATCACTTCCAAGGTGAGAACGTGGAGTTTGGAGTGAGCATAGAGGATGCAAACGAGAAAGAGTGCCGACGAGACGGTTCGGAGAATCCCATTATTCCGCTGTTCGTTGCTACCATACTAAATAGCAAGGCGATTTTGCATTTGAACGTCGGGCAACTTGACGACGCATATCGTTCTTTTTCGCTTTCACTTAGTATTAAGCGATCGCATCTCCACCCGACACATCCTGATGTTACAGGTATGTTACA
>Ga0115008_10001576_pt1 | contig 18572 bp, 14 predicted proteins | sample FraStrMetagenome_FD_87164 | JGI IMG/M metagenome (GOLD analysis project Ga0115008, IMG submission 87164) | Marine eukaryotic phytoplankton communities from Arctic Ocean - Fram Strait ARC3M Metagenome | ecosystem: Environmental > Aquatic > Marine > Oceanic | place: Fram Strait | collected...
TGAGTGACGTAGACTCGTTGACAGAAATGTTGTCTTCCGAATTCGAGATCCGAAATGAAACTCCTCTCTTTTGTGAAAAAATCGTGGGCACTTCAAGAACTGGTTCAAATGATAGCTGGTTAGATATTGTCCGGTTTCTGCGTAGAGCTTGAGGAGCTTCCAGATATCTAAAAACAATGTTTTCTAGACGATAGCTTAACTCGTCTTACGAGTTGGAATCCTGGCATCTGAAAATGCTCTCGGACTCTGAATGAGGGAACTGATTTATTGACTTTGGAGAACCACGCGGAGTTGGAGTGAATCTTGTAATGGAAAACGGATTAAGTTTGTAGGAATCCGATGATTCGTGGCTTTCTCTTAGCTTTGTCTGTTTTAGAATCATTCGATAATTTTAATTTACGTGATTGAATGAGTTTTCTCTAGCGCGAACAGAAAGCGCCGAGCTTGGTCGTGAAGTTTTTGCAGTTTCTTCGTGAACATACTCAATATTTATTTCTGGAAGAAATAAATTCGCGCCTGTTACTTCAATTGAATTTCGGTCAAGTGATGATAGAACCGAAGTTATTTTCTTTTTCCAGGTTTTGAATTAAAAGTAAACATTGAGTACAATTCCTGATATGTTAAACAAGGCTTCTGAATGACGACGAACATGCTGAAAGAATTCAGCCTTTAGGACGGTTACAACAAATTACAACAACAAAAGATACAAACATAAATCTGTCAATCTATTTCAACCATTTCCTGAGAAGCTCTTCGGAGCTTGCTTGTCGTATAATTTCTTATCTCAGCGTCGGGATTACCCATCCAGGGGAAGATCATGCGTTTCCATGTTGAATGGCAGAAAATGCAGCACGTCAGATTCGCAAGAGCATCAATCACGTAACCGTTATTAACAAAGATTATTGGCTTCGTATCTTGAAAGAATATCTATTTTTTGGGTACTTTAAGTTGTAAAAACAAATTTGATTTTCATTGAGAAAACAAAAAAATTCTATGTATCCAATCATAAAATAAAATGCAAGAAAGATCGGTAACTGTGCAGCATGTTGCCAAAATTGTGCATCTTCTTAGAAGTCGGTACATCCCTTCTTGCTGGAGAGGATTAGTGGCGGAGATATGCTTCGGGTGCAGTTTTAGAGGGTAAAGAAACAGAAAAAGGAGGAGCGACTGGATAAAAACCATTGATACAAGCCCAAGCTATAATATTTTATTGCAAGTTCGATTATTTTTGAATACCCATAAGCTCCACTCGTCATCGTCCTGAAAACAGATGCCGTCGTAAAACCCATTCTGTTTTTTTATGCCGCAGATGATGACTTTCGGATCGAAAAAGTGAGGAGCAACGGTGATGTTCGAAGCAGTCACAACAAAAATGATGGCGGCAAGGGTGAACTTATTCAATTTCCGGGACCATTTTGGGAAATTGTCGGAAAGAATCGGATCCTGGTAAAATTTGTTCTGCCTGAGCCAAAGAAACAAGTAGATGAAGTAGAATGTCGTGATGAAGATGACATTGCTTTTGCTTTGTTTCAAGAATTGATCGTTAATTTTATTTTTTTGTGAAAAGGTTGAAGCATGCCTGGCTAATCTTCTCGGTAACTCTGCATTTTATATGACTCATATTTTCTTGAAAATTTGACCAGACGATGAATGAACACAAGATAATGTCAAGAAAAGAAACAAGGAGAAGGAGAGCAAAAGAAACCCGCCGTAGTTTTGGCTTGAATGGACTTTCAGTGGCTTTAAATATGACTTGGCAGAAAAAGAAGGAGAAAAATCACGAGCCTCGAGCCTGAATTCCCCAAATCGAAAAGAATAAACTGATAAAGCGCAGAAAAGATAAATAGCGATTGTCAAACTTACTCCTGCAATATTTCCCGAAACGAGCTGTAAAATATAGATTTTGACGACTGATTTCAGCAATGCTGAAAACTTTACCTGTTCAACTTTGTGATCCCTGAAATCAGTGAAATTTCCATCTTGATCCCAGCACCGTTGATCTTCACTGTCATTTTTCTCCATAATTTGGCCACGAAAAAAATGCGGTTATTTCGTCTGTTTGATCTGTTTTAATGAATAAGCTCTGAATTAAGAAAAGTAAGTGGATCGATTCACGATTGAAAAGAAAACCCCGCAAGCTTTTATCTCTGCATTTCGTACGTCAAAAACTATGCCCAGAGGCGTGTGCGGTCCATATATAATAAGGGTCAGTGAAAAGTTAATTTCGCCGGATAAGACTCAATCAAATCAGTTTATAGCCGTCTAATCTCGATGCAAGAGTGACGAGCGGGATTTGAGAATATGTATCAAACTATAATTTACCTCGTTATAAACTTTTATTTGGCAGGAATTTTGCTCTAGCAAATTAGGATTCTCTTGTCGCAATAAGTTAAGAGCAGTGAATTTGCGCATTTTCTTATCTTACCCCTTTCATGGCCAAAAAGCCACCTGTCGACGCTACAAATCACCAGACTCGTTAGTCCTTTAAATGTTTTTCATGTCTTTTAAATCGCTGCTCACTTCATTTTTGCTTTTCTGCTCGTTAAATACAGTTTTTATCGTCAAATTTATTGAAAAAAGAAATGAGAAAACTAACAGAAAAGAAAAAAAGTACAGAAAATATGAATTTGAACTGGAAAATTTTGTAGATTCGTTTTTTGCTTATTTTTGAATTTCGAGAAGAGGGCTTGAAACGAATTCAATCACAACGCTCATGAGCTTATCGACATATCCTCCGAGGACCTCTAAATGAAGAAACGAGTTATTTACTGTATCACTGTTTTGCCAACAACGGTTCAGAAACAAAACTTATACAGACATTAATAAGATTTTCAACATATTTCACCATATCAGCTAGAACACCGCGTAAAATTATTCAACACCAATTTTTGCATACCTTTTGTACTTGTGATTTGATCACCGTTAAGCCTGTTTAGCATTGCCGCACAAGCACAAAGGCTCTTTACTTTTGCGCGATTACAAGAAGCGATGAAGAGGCAAGCTTCCATTTCGAAGTTAATGACGTTGTGGACAGTCGAAAGTTCTCGCAGCCAGTCAAGTTTCTGCTCCGAAGTGTAGTGACAGAAAGCTCCATCAGTTCTGCCCTGTCCTTCGTAAAAATCATCCGTGGAGACCGTGTTGCCGATCGCGAATGTCAATCCAGCACGCTCGACATGCTCAGAGAAAATTTTGATTGTTTGATCACACGCTGTTGAAGGAAGTTTGATGACTGAAAATTTAATTTTGAATTATTTTGCTTTTTATTTTACCTTTTCCGCAAGCTGCATAAGGAAAATATGGTTCAATGAGTTGCGTATAGCCAGTTTTTGTTATGCAAATAGTTCCGGCTTCTTGACCTACGCCTCTAGAATCGAAATAAACCCAATTCCATAATCAAAAATACTAACCCGCAAGTTCCCATCCGAATGAATGTCAAATTCTTTGCCTTTGCATAATGGAGGAGTTTCAAAATTTCATGAAGAGCGATCGAGAGCGAGCCAAATCCCATTCCATGGTTCAGAATTAAAGTGTTCGCGATTTTGAACATCACATATCGGCCTCCTTTCTTTGCCAAATCTGTTTCTGCGCATTTTGGGTCCAAATTTGGAAGTTTATCTATAATAAAATTTTTTGAAAATATAAATTTTTTTATTAAATTTGCTCATTTTTGTACCTTTCAAGTGATTATAAAGCGCCTTAGCGAAATTCTCCATTCTCCCTTCAGATCCGCCCATGACGACGAAATTCACATCTCCAAAAGTCTTCTCTAAATCCGTCGTCTTGTTGTCAATTCCAAAGTGGTACAAAAAATCAACGTCAATGTTCTTCAAATTCTCATTCTGAAGCTGCACCGAGCCCTCCGAATTCATCCTAGGAGTCAAAGTGCTCATTTTTGTTGATTTTTTTTAATAAGAAAAGGGGATAAATAGTTTGAAATGGCAAGATATGGGTGTGGCGGAGATCATCCGACTCAATGGCTTAAGGGGAGGTCGGGCCACGGTTCTAGTAAATGGGAATTTTCCGATCACAAGTTCGTCCTTATTTTGTATTCTGAAGAAGTTGAGAAATTTTTAGAGGATTTTTACTCTCCATTTCTCACTTCGATTTTCTCTTCTATGACTTTTTTTCAAAAATTACAAGATGGATTATTTTTTTGCTCGTTGAGTAAAATTTGACGATGTCTGTTAATAAAAAAAGGATTTTTGGTTGATTTCAAAATCGATCTGGGAAAGATTCTGTTTTTTGTTGTGAAAACAGTGACAAAACTGTTTCGTTTGTGGTTCCTTTTCAAAACCGAAATGAACCATTCTACTTTTGCGGAGAAAGCAAATATTCTAATTTCCGCAAGATATGAAAATTTTAATAACTGAAACAGGGCAATCCTAAAATAACCTTGTTTTTTTCTCTCTCTTTTCTGAAAATATTCAAAAAGGAACAGTTCATTGATGAACAGACAATCGCAAATTTGCAAATTGCGCAAAACTTAACTAACAAGGGCCATAAAATTTCATATCGTCAATATTTATTAACGATCTAACAGACATTTGGAGCTGGTAAGCCAATATCCGCCATTAAATTTGAACAGTTTTACGATTAAAACTTACGCGATTTCATAGTTGTTCATTTTTTTGAAATTCTTAAAAAGATTTCAACTGAATTTTAAAAAGGTTAATAATCACATGTGTTCTAGAAAATTAAATTATTTATTTATAATTATTAATTCAGTTAAAAATATATCTTATCGACAGAATTTCAAAAAGCCGCGTTTTTAGCAGATCAGTCATGTTTTACAAATCGTTGCCACAAGATCTTTAAATTGTTAATATGGAGCCGAGAAGATGACGCGTGTCCGAAGGTCCTCCAACTTCAGCTGCTCTTTTTTTCGGCAGCTTGTATTCTCATGGGAACTCGCTTCGGGCGGCTCTAATCAAATCCAAAACTCTTTATTCCAATATTCTGTCCTACACAGTCAATACTTACTTAAATATTCTTTCGGAGAAAAGCAAAAAAAAAAGAGTGAAACGAGGTAAAAGAAAAGAGAATATAAAAATATAAGCTAAAATAATAGATGACGCAAATGGCTGTTGAAGGAAATTTTTATAAATATTTTTAAGATCAAAATTAGCAAAAAAATAGAACAAATAAAGAATCAAAAGACTCTACCACAACAGATAAAAAGCGAGAGTCGCCAGATGGTGCCGTACAAAAATCAGAAAGTTTTCAAGAAAGAAGCTCAAGATCATCACGAAACTGCTCGCGAAGGGGCTCGAAAGATAGGAAGAAAAGAAAAGTATCGCAGGAGAAGAGGGTTAGTTAATAAAGAAAATAGTTTTTAACACTTGTGGGTTAAGTGACTAACAAGCGCGAAGTAAAGCGAAAAGCGCGAAGCGAAGCTTCGCGTCAAAAATTTGAGGTTAAAATTTGAGGTATTTTTGACGTGAATCTTCGCTTCAAACTTAATTTGTCATTTTACCGGCAATGGTTTCTGGCAATCTTTGATGTCGAAAAGCCGCAAATCAAAAGCTCTTTCTTGTCATTTTTTATCCTTCAATTGTTTTTTTAAATGACTTTAAAAACGATTTCATCCAACAAAGACCTTTTCTTTTTTTTTGCGTCAACGGGAGTTATTCCAATCACCCGTATATAAAATTCGCAAACAGGCAATATGCGAAAGGGCATTTATTCATTCGCATTCTGAAGCTGTTCAAATTATTTCTCGATTGAGCTTCACGTGCAAGCAGGGTAGATGCAAATAACTGTCGGACACGTTTTTGAAGACAAGGAAGAGAATATAAGCTGCAATGAGAGCCGCGCATGCAATATCGTCGTTTGCGACGTCGAGGAGTGACCGCGATAATTACGGTTTTGAGATTTTTCTTTGAGAATTATATTTAAAAATCGAATAGTTCCATCAACTAACTAATTATACATGCTGGATGTACATGGGATATAAAATATAACTCAATTATTATAATTGATAAAAAATATTTTTGATAATATTTTTTTTGGACAGTTTTGGTTTTTCAAATTCTAAACCGTAAAACAGAATAAGATCTCCCTTGATTCGTAACGGCGGTAAAATCGCCATCCCAGTTGGAAAGAAGTCCTTGACCGAAGTAGTTGGCTTTAACCCCGAAGCAAATAAGCGTGTGCGGCAGGCAAAAAAAGCGCGCAAGCAGCGGCGGAAAAAATTTAAGGTACTTACACGCGTACGAGATCGATTTTTGACTGGCAATTAACGGCACAGCAAAGTGTTTATTTTAAGTGAAGATCGATTCGTTGTCTTTGATTTCTCAAAACAAATTTTGAAGAAAATTAACGAAAACGATTTTCTAGCGCTCTTGCGGGAAAAGTAACCAATTAGTTGTCCACTTGAATTTAGCTAAAAATTGCTAATGATTTTTTTCATGAAATAATAAAATGATGGCGCTGCCGAGTTATTCATAAATTTAAAACATTATTCTTAACAATAAAAGACTTTTACTCTAAAAAATGATCAAATACAATATGTTTCTTTTAAATTCAACTGATTGAGCACTTCCTCGAGGGCATGCCATCAATAACTAAATGAGTGATGAGCGATTTTAGTCAATTCGGCGGAAAAATATCGCGGAGCTGCTCTCGATAGCGAGATGCGATCAATTGAAATACAACGTATCGCTGAATCCAGGCCCCGACCAGAATACTCCCAAGAGAGTGAGGTCGCTCTCGCATTTATCCTTTTCCACGCGCCCGCGGCAATACCTCCTTTTTGCAGAATAAAAAGTATAATCGCGAACAAGATGAATTAATTGAAAGACATTGTTTTATGTTTATTATTTTTTGCACGTTTTTTCATAATTAAAATGACGAGAACAGAACCAAGATTTCGATTTTGCGGAAGTACAGAAACCATTGAATTGCCAGAACCAGTAAGAGAAGAGAATAAGAATAATAATAGATTTTAACGAATTCTTCAGAATGCGCATTTTTTGCGAGCGGCAAGATCCGGAAACGTTGAAAAATTCCAATTTTATGTCGAAGAAAAAGGTATTTATAAATCAAAAGAACAGCCATCATCTTTTATTTTAAAGTTGATGTAAATACAGTGAATGTAAATGGCCTTTCTGCACTACACCTTGCCAGCAAAGAAGGCCATCAAATGATTGTGTCAGAGCTACTTTCGCTAAAAGTCGACGTCAACAAGGAATTGCTTTTTTAATTTATTCTGGTTTGCTTTCAATTTCTGATTTTACTTCCAGAAAGAGACGACAGCATTAAATTATAAATTGATAAAAGACTGAGCAAAGCAGGGGTCCAAATTCGCAATGCTAACTCGCAATTCTGCGAATTTGTGCGAACCGAAAGCGAATTCGCTTCGCATCGCTTCGCAGAAAATTTTTTGTTTTCGCTTTCGCACAGTGCGAAAAAAATTAAGTCAAATCAAGAAACTTTCATCTAAAATTTTGAGAAGCCCTTCAGAAGAGCCTCACTCAGAAGAGCTTGGACCGCCGGTAAAAGTGCGTGGTCTTTTTCTTTGGTTTTACTAAAATTAAACAGGCTAAGAGAATTTTCGCTTATTTTCGCAATTTTTGAAAATTTTTTGCTTGCAAAAAAAAAAATTTCAAAAATTATGGTGCTTATGATGATAAGCTTTTTTTCTTGATGAATTTAAGACAGCAGATTACAACCGCTTTCAAGTCGGCTTATCCGTTCCCTTCAGCCTTTTTCTTCGGAGAAAAGAGCAAATCGATACAATTTTTAAGCGATAACTTAATTGATATTTTCAATAGCGCAGAAATATTTTGTTTTACTGAAATTAAAAAGCCAAAATCAGACGACAAATCGAGGCAACACAGCTCTTCATATCGCCAGTCTCGCTGGTCAAGACTTGATTGTCGAAAATCTTCTCGAAGCCGGAGCGAATCCGAATCTTCAAGCTCACGGAGGCTTCACGCCTTTATACATGGCGGCACAGGAAGGCCACGCCGACATTGTTAAGCAGCTTCTTTCTGCAAAAGCAAATCAGTCGGTGGCGACGACAGACGGCTTCACGCCACTTGCCGTCGCATTACAAGAAAACCGGCACGACGTCGTCAATCTGCTTCTGGAAGACGACGTCAAAGGAAAAGTCAAGCTCCCGGCCCTGCATATAGCTGCGCGGAAGAACGACGTCAAAGCAGCTGCTCTTTTGCTGCAGAACGAACCGAAGGATGAATCTGAAGATATGCTGATTGTAAACAGAACGACTGAATCTGGATTTACTCCGCTTCATATCGCTGCGCATTATGGAAATCTTGGAATCGGGTCACTTCTTGTTTCCAGATCAGCTGGAGTGAATTTCGTGGCGAAGAACGGCATTTCCCCACTTCACGTGGCATCAAAGCGGGGTCACGTGGGAGTCGTGAAGATGCTGCTCGAGAAGGGAGCAAGCATCGCCGCAGCAACTCGTGACGGATTGACGCCGCTCCATTGTGCTGTTCGACATGGACACTTGAGGGTTGCTGAAATTCTTTTGGCGAAAGGGGCTAAGCCAATGGTCACGGCTAATGGGCTTACTCCACTGCATATGGCGGCACAAGGAAACCACGAAGGAAAAGAGTCTCAAAAATATCCGAAATCAAAATTTAAAATACTGAACAATCTTTTATGAAAATTATAATTTTCAAGACCCAAAAAAAGGATGCGTTTCAAAGCTCATAAAATGCAATTATTCGGTCGATTCAAAAACTCACGATCTTCTGACTCCGCTTCACATCGCTGCTCATTGCGGACATATGACGACTGCGAAACTTCTTCTTCAGAAAAACGCGAATCCAGATGCAGTTGCCATGAACGGATTTACTCCTCTTCATGTCGCGGCGAAAAAGAATCGCTTCGAAATCGTGAAACTTCTTCTCGAGCACAAGGCGAAGATTGACGCTGTAACTGAATCTGGTCTTACTGTACTAATGGTGGCAACGTATGCGGACAACCTTGCTGTTGTAAAAATCTTAACCGAATCTGGAATCGACTTGAATTTGATGAATTCTCGCGGCGAAACGGCACTGCATGTCGCTGCACGAAATGAATTGAAGACTAATCACGTGCTTGATCATTTGGTGAATCTGGGCGCGGATGTCAATGTCCGCGGAGAAGATGCTAATGGAGTTATTCATCTAGCAGTCAGATCGGGCTCGGTTTCTTCTGTCAAAAATCTGATTGACGCTGGAGCCAAAATTGACGAAAAGGTTGAAAGCTCTGGCTACGCGCCGCTGCATTATGCGAGTAAGGATGGAAATCTGGAAATGCTCAAGCTTCTTTGTGAAAAGGTAAATACAGACATTTCTAAGATTTTTTATATTTTTCAAAATTATGAGTTTTCAGTTTGTTATTTTAATCCAAATTTCTTTAAAAAATTCCCATTTCTTAATTATAAAATGATTGATTAAGGGAGCAGACCTTTCGTCAAAAACAAAGAAAGGCTTCACCGCATTCCATATGTGCGCAAAATACGGGCATGGTCAGTTGGTTCGATATTTGGCGGAAGCAGGTGCGCAAATCAATGAATTGGCTCTCGGCGGCCTGACTGCGCTCCACATTGCGGCGCATTATGGCCACGTCGACGTTGTCAAAGATCTGGTCGAGGTTGGAATCGACATTAGTCTTCAAGCGCTCAAAACTGGGCATGACGCTCTTCATGTTGCGTCACGACTTGGAAACGAAGAAATCGTCCGTTTCCTCCTTGATTCTGGCGCGAAACCCGACTCGGTGATAAAACATGGATTCACATCAGCCCATCTCGCAGCGTTTGGAGGCCACGCGAAAGTTCTTCAAGTTCTTCTCGATGCGAACGCAGATTTGGAATTCACAGCGAAAAATGGCCTCTCGCCGATTCATCTTGCCGGGCAAATTGGCAGTTTAAAATGCGTCAAGTTCTTTTTGGAAACAGGCTGTTCTCTTGGACTCACAAAATCTGGCTGCTCTGTGCTCCACCTTGTGGCTCACTACGGACATGAACCCCTTGTCGACGAGCTTTTGCGACACGCGAACGATGAAGAGTTGAATAGAAAAAACGATGCTGACTTTACGCCACTTCATCATGCGGCTCAAGGCGGCCATCTGACAGTTTACAAGCTGCTTGTGGAAGCTGGCGCGAGGCAAAACATCATTTCATGTTCTGGACTCCGCCCAATCGACATAGCAAAACGACTCGGATATGTTTCAATCGTTGCGGAATTCGACATTGAGGATGAAATTATTTTTGGAGAGGAAGGAGAAAATACCATTTCAGCCGAGACCGGAAATGACAATGAGCAATGGTCGGCTACGTCAAGCAAAATGATTATACCAGAGAGTTTGCAAGAGTCTTTCCAGAACGAGCTCAAGCAATTGTCAGATGATGAGGTACTTCTTTTGAAATAAATAAGCTAAAATATTATTTTTGCTTTTTTTTCTTTTTGCCAGAATCAAAATACCATAATTACTTAAAGCTTTTTAAAAACATTATTTTGTTTCGGTTACAATTTGTCGAATAAATAAATAAAGCAACTGAATCAACTATCTGATTACGCGCTTACTCATGACTTTTTACACTTAAAAATATTGTTCAGGAAGAAGCTCCACAAGACTTCAAAATTATGACCGACGATTCCTTGCTTGGAAAATCGTACTCTTTGAACTCAATGCAGCATTCCAAGAGCATCAGCCAATATTCGCGCCGAGTCGATCCTCTCGACGAAGTCATCGACGACGAAGAAAAGCAATCCGGCTTCCTTGTCAGCTTCATTGTCGACGCCAGAGGAGGCATAATCGCCTCGAGGCGGCACCCTGAATTGAAATTCTTCATCCCCGAAGGATCATGTCCTGCTCCGACGCGAATAACATGCAGGTAATTAATAAAAATAGCTACATGTCAGAATACTCCAAATCGCTTTTCAAAACGCAAAGTCCGCTTTTGCAAAATTCAGCCATAATTAATAAATGATCGCGGCTCAAGAAGAAGTCGCTCCTTTTACCGCGATCAATATCAATATCTAGCTATGGGCAACGAACCCTCCTTTCCAGAGCCTTCTAATCGAGATTCGCAATCAGGACACGCGCGCTAGAATCAAAACCTTTTTTTTAGACTCTTCCTTGATTTCGAGAAAATTGGCGATTTTGCCTACTTTTTGATAGCACATTTGAAAGAAAAGAATACGAACAATAATTCTAGGATTGCAAGAGCTACTAAACCGCCACTTTCGGAAGCTGAAAATCAAGCCACGTCTGTGGTTGAAGTCGCCCCACATCCGATGCACTATGAAAGGTATTGATATTGTTGGAAGTGTATTGCAAATTTGATGTCTGGAATTGTTTCTCCAGTAGTTTTATTTTTTTCAAACAAAAAAAAACACGTGCTTAAAATTATTTACAATAATCAAAAAAATCAAATTTATGATTTTCATTATATTTTTCAAAGGCATGTTCACTTTTTGCTGATCATTTCTCAATTTCTATCTCTTCTAAATGAATTACTAGAATACCGCCAGTTCGTGAAGACGAAGGCGTCTGTGCACCAGTGTTGCACATGTCTCCGTCTCAGCAGTTTCAAGGGTAATTCATTTGTTTCTGTCCTTTATCCGTTCATACCATTTATTTTCTTAACATGTTCACATCCTGTTTTCCAGCCCCGTCGCAATTGATGTTCCACACTTTGGCACGAAGGTTGGTGGAAGACGAGAAGTTTTTGTTCTGTCAAGCAACGATGGGTTAAAATGGCACGAGCATCCTTCATTATCAACAGAAGAATTTAAGGAAAGCATCTCACTAGAAGGTATTTGCAGATAAATAAAGTGGTTGATTTTTCTAAAACGCAGTTGTAAATTTTTAATCGAGTTCACTTTTTCAGACATGGAGGAACCAAAAGAATTCGTGCATCGCATTATCACGACAGATTTCCCGAAATATTTCGCCTTGGTTTCGAGGCCAGCAGTCGAGTATGGAATGATGGGGCCTGAAGGAAGAGTTTTAGAGAAAACTGATTAAGATCCGGAAACTGGAAATTTTTTGCTTAAAAATAATATTTTAATACTTTCAAATTCGAATTCTTCTTGAAAACTTTTCAAAAAGGAGGGGAATTATCGATTCGCGCAGAAGAGAAGGACGGCGTCGCCTGGTTTCCCGAAAATGCTTTGGTAAAGAAAATCCGCGTCGCGCTTCAGACGCTTCCGATTGACCCTGAAATTGTGAAGAAACACGCCGATGGTCGCCTCAATTGCGGCGCGGTATTAACAGTCGAGCCACGTCGGAGAAAATTCCACAAGTTGATAAATCTCAGCATTCCAAGTCCCGCAAAAGACGAGCACGCTGCTGGCCTGCGACTTCTTTACAGTCTGACAGAAGGCAACGAACAGGCAGAATGGGAAGACTTGACAAACTCGGTCGATTTCTGCGTGACGAAAAATGGCTGTTTGAGTTTCATGACGAACGTATCAGCGCGCTTTTGGGCGATTCAAGTGCTCGATCCAGAGATCATCCAAGATCTCGAGCCGATCGCCACTGCCATTTACAAAGAGGCAATCAAAATACCGTATATGACGACGTTTTCAATTTGTTTGAATACTATCGATCAGGAAATGGTTCAATTTCGATAATTTTATATTTTGTTTCAATTTCTTGTAAAAAAATTTTATTTTATTTTTTATTTCAACCGATTTCAAGGTTGCTGGAGAAGTTCGCCTTACAATCATTTGTGGCACTCGTAACGAAGCTCCTTCCGATCCTCGCCTCATCGAGCTCGCCCGAAGTAAGCCAATCGAAGTGCATCAAGACGCAAGCATCTGGATTGACGTTATCGGTGACATTTCTCCACATTCAGATGATGCTCAAAAAGGACAAGCTTGGTTTACTTTTCATCCTTTTGAAGAAACGCAGCTCAATCTCCGTTTCAAACCGTCCATCACAACTGCGGACAATCTTGACTTCCGGGTGCTTTTCTATCCCGAGCCACGTGGCGGCGGCAAAGAGCCAATTTGCGGGCTTAACTGCGAAGTCAGAAACCACTTCGAAGGCGATTGTCAGCTTGAGACAGTGTCAGTGCATAGCTCCAATACGTACACGTATCTAGTGCCACCTGATACAAGTATGGAAGAAATTTTATCGGAATTGTAACTGTCTATCTGTCTTCCGAATTTTCTGTATAATTTTGTTATCCTCGTTGTTGTCAATTTTGAAGAAAATTGTCAATTTTCATCGAAAACGGCCGATTTTGTTGTCAATTTTCCATTTTAGTTGAAGTTTCGGACGACGATGAACAAAACCACGAAATTGACATGCGTCAAAATGAAATTGAAGAAGAACAGCCAATTACTCCTGATGATCTGTTCCGAGATATCCAAGAAGTTAAATCGAAACTGGCTGAAGTGCGACAGCTGCTTGAAGGAAGACAAAGCTCTGGTGGCATGACTGGCAGCCAGTCTGATATGCATTTGAAAGTATGCACGCCTGAGGGCACGCCATCGAGAATTCATGAGAATACAGGTAAATACGAACTCGCAAGGGAAATCTAGTCTCATTTTAAAATTCAAAAGAGTTAATGGATTCTGTATTCGGAACAATTTGCAACGATGATGAACAAGGAGTCCTTCAAGAGATGGAAAAACTTCGTTCGAAATTCAACGAGCGACGCTCGCCCGAAGGTGCGCCAGCGTTTGGCCAAAATCTGGAAATGACAAAACTTGCGGGCATTTTTCAAGCGCGCGTTGAGCAGGAGCTTCAAGAAAAAGAGCAAGAGCGATTGATTAACAAAACCGCGAATGAAATCTTTAATGAAACTTTTGAAAGCATCATCCGCGAAAATAGCGCAAGCGTAAAGAAACGGTAAGACGCATTTTAATTGCTCCGACGCATCTATAAAATGACGGGCTAAGCGACAGTAATGCACAGCCGTTGTGGCATATTGCTGACAATTTTCAGCTCAATTGGCGTCACGAAATCAGAGCGGTTATGTTGAATAAAGTAAATTAAGGATGTCGATCAAAGACAGAATTGCATCGATCGAGACGGGAGAGTGGCGCTTTAGTTCAGAAGACGAAGCAGACGAGGATAAATCACAGTCAGAGGTGAGAGATTCTGCATTTTCAAAAGAAATACACAAAAATAAAAAACTTTGCAATTTTTTAAGTTTTTTATTCTCAAAAATTTTATTTTTTTTCTTTCTAGGAAAATCGTAACAACAAAATGGAGGAAGTAAACCCTTTTGCAAAATCTTTCAATGCTGATGACGATGAAGAAGTAGAATATAAAGCAGCAGAGACGATTCCTGAAATGATGAAAATGACAGAAACGGCATTCGACGAGGCAGAAAATATGATCGCATCTGCAGAAACAAGACTTGGCGAAGCGTGGGATCATACGCAGAAGATTTTGGAACGTAACGATGTGGAAGAAACGGATGAAATTGATACAGGTAAAAACAGTCTATTTTTTCTATAATTAAAAAATATTCTAGTGACGGGTGATCAGAGCAGCAAAAACACGTCAGAATCATACAATACCGCTTTTTCTGATATTCGTGAACCAGATATTGGCTCGATTGAAGATCAAATTCTGAAATCTGCTCAGAGCTCTCGCGCGCGCCACTCGACCGAATCAGTGCCATGTCTGACAGACTCGAATTTTATCGAAGAACAAACAAGAGCTTCCTTCTCTGCACTGTTCGGAGATCCAGTTCCGCCAGAGCCAAATCGCTGCTCGACTTTTGATCATGACGTTCAGGATTGGTTTAAATTTAAACACCATAATATCATTTTCAAAAAGAGCAGAATTTTTTGCTACAAAATTTGATTAATGTGTTTTATATGTTATGACAATATTTGTAGAAGTACGTTCATAAGCAATTAAGCGAGGAAATGTATTTAATTCATCAAAATCTAATCCGATACAAGAAAATGTCTACCAGCTCGAATTCCATCACATCACTCGAAAGCGTCTTCGAGCAAGAATTGAACACTGTTGCTCTTGATCTGTCTCTGAAGATCATTCAGGATTCTATCGAAGAACTGCAAGAAGAAATCTCTCAAATCGATTCTGTCGAAAAAGCTGCAATAAATCTCATCGATGGTATTCTGCCATCAGGTAAGTGTCGTTAAAAATTTAAGTTTTTAAAATATTTTTAGTAATTGCAGAAATCAAGGAAGAGAACGATAATGGCTCAGTGTCAAATATAAACAGGAGTGAAATGGTTAAAAATTGGCTTAACGATAAAGGTCAGTCAGTTGACACTGTGATTTGGAACGAGCGCCGCCAGAGCATGAATGAAAACGATTGCAGATCTGTCTGTGAGAATATTACTTCATACGAATCTGATGATGAATCTATTGTCACAAGATCTTTGCCTTTGCACATGAAGAACTACGGTTCTTTTGAAAAGTCGACGTCGCTGTCAGAAAGTGCTGTTGCAGAGCATAATATCGTCGAAGCGCTTGTCAACAACGCGATAATGACTTCAATTTCAGAAATAAAAAGAGAAAATGATTTTGTGCGAAAAATCGAGATGAAAGAATGCGTCAAAAAACTTGTCCTCGACGCGATTGAATCTGCCATTTTGGAAGCACGAGAAGAAAATTTGGCTCCAGAAAAACAGCTAGAAGAAAAATGTCAACTTCATCGAGAAATATCGGAAGATACGACAATCGAAGCGAAATATGAAATCGGAACAAGCAGCTCAGAAAGCGATTCAATCGAGAATTATTCAAACAATCAAGATGAAAAAAGACCTTCTTGTCGACATCTTCTAAAACGTGATTCTTGCGAGCAATTCCGATTGCGCAACAGTAAAATCTTTCCGGATAAACACAACAATGATTTTTCAACAGTTGACGAGCAAGCGGAAGATTCCGAAATTTTCGGAGACGACAAACGAGTATCATTTGGCAGTTGCAAAATATACAGTTACAAAGTCGCGAAGAGTATGGATCTGGACGAAATGCCGGAAGTGGACGACGATGATTTGGAAAGTCTGATCGAATCTGAGGCAGTTGCGCTGACTGAAGATGCGATTTTCTTTGCGAAAAAAGAACTTTATCAGGAAATATCTGCGGCAGAACGAATTTTGCAAGAAAAAGCTGATAAACTTGTTTCAAAGTCAATCAATTCTGCGTTAATCGAGCTCTACTCTGATCGAAATTCGATGGCATCGTCAGATTCCGACGATCGTGAATCACCCGCGACGTTGCTCAACGAGCTACCTGATCCGGCTGATTTTGTTTATACAGCAATTGACGTTGCTGGTGATCCTCATTGCATGCTCAGACTCGACTCGATTGCGGAAGAAAGTGAACATTCAGAATGTTCGCTTCGCAGCTCGAGCTCGAATAATCTTGGTATAATGCAAACAATAAATGAGCCAACGAGTAATTATTCTCGAAAAACTTGTTATGGTCAAGAATCTGTCGAAATCGCGGAATATTTCAATAATCAAGAAGAACAAGTTGCCCCGTCGTCAATTAAAATGATCGTCCACCAGGGGTCGCTGCAGCATCAACCATCAGTCGACTCTGCACTATCTGACGCGGAATCACGCTCTCTTCTTGGAGGAAACAACTCGCCGTATTTCAGGCCTCAATCGCCAACTCCACCTGCTTCTCGATTGTCTGGTGATAATCACAGAAATCGTGCGATGGCGTGGACTCGCGAAGAATCCCGCGATTGGCGTTCTAGCGACGACGATTCCGCCCAAGAGTCAATCGGGACATCGCCACTTTTCAATCGCATTCAAAAGCGGAATAACCCGTTTCCATTTAGCTCACGCTCGTCAACAATGGATCTCGACGACGGTCCGATCGAGCCTGTTTTAGAAACGCAAGTTCCTATCAAGCCACAAACTGGTTTAAACTGGTTTTCAACCACACTTGACGAGGACGATGAAAATAATAATTTTGTGACGAGCGAACCAGTTTTTAAAACAGAAGATCAAGCGATGGATTTCGAAATTGCATCTTCAATCGCATCTTTTGATACTGTAATTGAGCGCGAAAACGATCAAATTGAAGATGTCACGTTGGATGAAACAATGTCAACAGCGTCGTCGACTTCGATTATTTATTTAAAAAATGAAAACGAAGAAAACGTAGATTTTCCAGCGAGCGACGATTTCGACGTTGTTCAAGTTCAACCGCCAACTCCAACAGATGGATTTAGCCGAGCGCTTTCGCCAGAATTTACCAACAATGAAAACACAATAAACAAGTACGATTACAATCCAACTGTCGAGCGAAAGCAATCTGTCGCCGATCTGCTTGTTGAAAAGATGGAAGCGCAACTTTCATCATCATCCGTCATTTTCTCCGTCGACGAGCCATCAGAAGCTGCAATTCCCGGCGAGACGCAATTCGACAAGTTTCTAGAAGACGTCGAGCGAGATTTTAGTCCTGATTCGGACGCTGAAACTTCCGTTTCAAACGAGACAGCGGTCGAAAAGATTTCTGACATTGAATCAAATAATTCAGATGAGCCGGTCGAGCATGAACATAATCCAGTCGAGGAAATTGACATGCTCGCAAAAATGCTTGACAATATTGCAAAAGATCTTGTCGCTAGTTGTCTCGACGATGTGATTCATTCTGAAATATTTGGGCAAAAAGGATCAGAAAAAAGAGAAGAGATAAAGCGGAAATTGAGCGTTGTTGAAATTGCAGATGAATTTGATCCTGTTCCGCGAATATCAGCTGGAGGAAGCGAGAATGAAGGACTCAAAAGACGTGATACAGGAATTCACGATCTAATTGGCCAAGTTTCTGCTCCGCCAGCGAAGCGCTCGTCATTGGAAATTTTCGATGAAGAAGAAGAAGATGAAGAGCAACTTCAGGATCGATTCAGGCGAGAATCGTCGCAAGAAAAAGAAGAACCAACTTTTTCGACTTTTATAAATGAAGATCACTCCAAAATTTTGAATCAAACAGAACCAATTTGCGAGTACATGACAGACGGAGGCGACGCGGCTGATACAAACGAGACAATGCGCGAATTTGGCTTTCAGAATCCGTATTTTGACATTTCAAAGTCAATTTCAATCGAATCAAGCTCACGAGGAGACACAAACGAGCAAATCTCGTCTCCTGCTATTTTCACTTCTGAAGCTCAACAAGTAAGATTTTTACAAAAAAAAAATTCATAATTATATTTTAAGGAGCTTCCAAGCGTTCCAGAAGAGTCAGTTCAAAAAGATTTTTTTAAAAACGAAGCGCCTGAAAGTGAGCGAGGCGATGACATGGAAAGTTTAAACTCGACTTTTTCTCCTTCAAGCTCGATCCTTGATTTTCGACAGGATCCGAGAAACACTCAGTCGCTCACTGGCTCGATTGAGCGTCGTTTAAGGTTATTTAGAATTGCAAAAGCAAGTAAGAGAATTTTACAGGTGCACTTCTCGATCATCTGCATCAACTTTGAGCTCCAGTTCATCGCTCAGCCGACGCTCGAAATATTCAGATTCGACGATTGTTTCGAGAAATCGCAAAAAATGTTCTGGAAGTGCTCCACCGACTTCTGATCGCTTTTTGCGGCTAAAAAATGGCGTTTTTACGTACAGGTAGTTTTTTGTTCTTTTTTTGGGTGGCGGGCGGTTTGGTGCCCAA
>Ga0115008_10001580_pt1 | contig 18556 bp, 35 predicted proteins | sample FraStrMetagenome_FD_87164 | JGI IMG/M metagenome (GOLD analysis project Ga0115008, IMG submission 87164) | Marine eukaryotic phytoplankton communities from Arctic Ocean - Fram Strait ARC3M Metagenome | ecosystem: Environmental > Aquatic > Marine > Oceanic | place: Fram Strait | collected...
CCCCAAAACCCCAAAACCCCAAGAAATAGTGGCAATTTATTGCTCTGTTACAAATACTCGACAGCCTCATGTTCATTGAGGGGTCTCACAAATTGACCTGTCCCCCACGTTATGTAATAATGCCGGAGGTCAGATAGTCACCCTTCCTATGACCTACTTTTTAATTGTCTATCACAGACAGCAGTTTGTTTAACATCTTCTTCTCTCAAATACCAGAGTTGGATCCACTAATTAATTGTTCATTATTCTTGTTGTCTGTTCAGTTCGACAATTAAATACCATTCGCATTTCGTGTATCAAATTGCCTTTCTATATTGAAACAAACCGGATGAAAATTAAGATTCATATATTATAACACGTTTGCTTGATTTGATTTGTAAATGACGTAAATGATTTGAGTTGAGTTCAGGGGAAGATGATCCTGACGGTGGGTAGATTTTCTACCATCTATTCCTGCATGTCGCTGTCGACAGGCTACTAAATTGACTCGTCAACGTACATGATAACGAGATCAATAACGGGCTTAGTCTTCTTGAAGTAGTCTTCGTCAGTCTTTTCTTTAATCAGAGAAAGGAGCGGCTTCTTCATCTCCGGATTCTCGCTGAGGTCTTTGTCTTTGACGCGCAACGCATACATGAAGAGATTGATGGCTCCATAGAAGACATCTCTCGCGCTCATCTTGTACTTCCCGTAAAGGTTTTCAAGAACTTGGTCAAGGGTGAACTGGTTGGAAGTAGCTTAGACTTCCCATCGGTCCCAAATTGTGGTTTCGACGTCAGGGTAGCCAGGAATGCCTTTCCTGATAGACTTCTTGCCAGGTGGACCAGGCTCGGGGAGCATCAACAACGGCAAAGCCAAGTTCAAGTTGGTGTTCCTCAGCACATTTACTTTCACTCCTTTAAGCAGCTTCAGCAGCTCAATACTCTGCAAGCCTGCAACACAAGCTGTCGTGGTCGCCAGTGCTGGCACAATTCTACCAGCCTTGAGCTTAACGGTCAACCAATCCATCTCAGCCAGAGTGTAATTGGAGGCGCGTATATTTGCACAAGCCGCAATGAAATCGACGTGGCAGTTCGAGTCTTCATCCTTCTCAAACTCCTATACCGAACAGTGCATGTTCTCTTTCTTAGCTGCACTCTTGCACACTTCTAGACCCTTTCTGACAATTTCCACATTGTCTTCTAGTTCCTCAGGGTTGGGCTCTGATCCTAACACCATCGTATCGATCATGCCGCTTTCCTCCTCCTCTTTCGTCTCCTCTTATCCTTTTCCTGCGGCCTTGTTGACTTAACTTTCAATCTCCTTTGCCTTCTTAGCGTCGATCGCAAAATCAGCCACCTTCACAGAAGCTGCTTTCTCAGCCATCTTTTGTTTGGCATCTAAAGACCTTGGCTTCTCAAACGGAATGTTGATTCCATGCCGGAAGGCCAAGAGACAGGACAGTGACGCAATGAAGTTCTGGTGGAGAACGTCTTCAGGATCGAACAGTTTTTGCGTAGGTGCACGCTTGGGCAGACTCCAGAAGGGCCGGCCTTCAGGAGTCATCTTGTCAAGGGGGTAAACATGGAGGAGCTGGAGGATGGAGTCGTGGAATAGTTTCTAGAACTTGATCCTCGCCAACTCCACACAATGATCAAAGTTCCTCGGTGCCTTATTAGCCATCTTTACTGCATTACCGATGTTCGTGACTTCCTGCATGTTTGCGAAATCTAATGTATCAATATCCGATTCGAACACTTTGTTGAAGTTCTGAGGCTTGAGAGTAAACAAGTTACCAAAGAGGTCTTTGGCCCATTCAACACAGTGAAGAGTCTCTTCCGGGAACATCTTCAACGTGCACTGTGGAATCGCATTGACGTCCTCAAGGTCCTGCAACTCTCCGTAAGACTCGGTCTCATAGGGCACGATAACCTGGACATGACCTTTGGGGCCAAGAGTACCTGAGTCGAGGAGAGGCACTCTAGCGGAGACGGTCTTCCCATCGATATATAGCCTGGCAGCAATGTTGTCCAGAGCATTCGCAATCACGCTCTACTCTTTGAAGAACGACTCGCAATAGATGTCGTCAGTGCCAGGGTGCACTTTATCGAGACGTGCTTCTACCTTGTCCTTCAAGTAAGGGTTCATCTGGCAGGCTGCAGCGGCAGCTGTGGCCGATTTTGGCTTGCGCAGATGCTTCTCTCTGAATAGGAACTGCCTATTCAGATTGCTTACCTCAATTACGTCTGGATCAGTCACTATGATCTTTCCTTTGGCTCCTGAGCCAACTCCAACCATGGCGAAGTTCTTGAGAAGCTCGCAACCAATTGCTCCGGCTCCGATCATGAAGACTTTGGCATTTGAGATTTTCTCAACCAAATCTTTACCAATTGTCTTGGCAAGTTCATCAGACCTATTGTTAGCAGGCAGGTCGTTTCCGACCTTCTCTCCCTTCGGATCATACAACTCAAAGACGTCAAAGTAGACTTCCTAGTTGATCGGGATGAACTTTTGCGTAATACACTTGATGATTTCTTGTGAAACAAATCCACCAATGAAGGCAGACATGGGTCCTAGACTTTGTCTGCGGGAGTTGAAGAAGGCAGTTACGTAGCTTTCAAACTTCTCTTGTTCTTCTCCATCCTTGATCTCATCGAGGTTATCTTTCGCTGCTAGTCTCACTGCGCTCAAGAATTCTGTGAGATTCTGCTTGTCCAGGACTTTGTAGCACAGGGCTGACCACTGAAGTTGACTCATTTTTTCAAAGTCGTGACATGCCACGTTGTAATCGAGTGTTTCCTGTTTGAGGTCTTTGAGTATCTCAGCCAGTGGTTTTGACTAGATCTCGGAGGGCGTTTTGACGAACTTAGTGATACCGTTACGCAGATACGGATCGTCTTTGTAATCGTTTAGGTTGATATTTATGATGAACTCTTGGGGTGAGAGCACATCGAGCACCTTGAATTTCTTGCCGTTGACGCATCGTTCCAAGTCGGTCTCTTCACTACCTAGGCCGACTACTTCATGAAGAGTGAAGTGGTCGTTATTCTAGAAGCCGTGGTTCACGTTCATAAGAGCCTTGACCTTGCATGTGTCTCCAGCCTCAGACGGCTGCATATCCGCAATCATGACGTCACCTAGCTGCTCACCATCCTTGTCAACGACCAAGTGCGGCTTTTTGCCGAGGTCGGTCACGATGCGAGAGAAAACGCCGTTCTGGTCTGCCACGATGATGGCAGTCCGCTCACGACACGACTCTGAGATGGCTTGAAGCTTCGAACAGGTGAGACTCTGACCGATAGTGTCAGTGAATACCGCTACGTTGACGTGTTTAATCGATTCGATGCTGAGGAACTTGGTGAGGTCGCATTCTTTGTCGAGCACAGTGACCTTTACGTATTGATTCAGCTGCTGGATCTTGCGGTAGCACTTCTAGGCTCGCGATTTCTACTGGTCTGCTAAGTCGTCTTCGAGTAGGAAGAACTAGCCACCAGCTATGTCCCGCATTGATGCGCTTTGTGTGTCATGCAGTATGAGCTCTTTACACCCAGCAAGTACCACATTCTTGGCAATTTCAATCCCAAGCGGTCCCACTCCACTGACTAAGACCGTAGCCTCGGCTTGCTTAGCTACCGCCTCAATTCCCATGGCTCCAATATAGCGACTCCACCGGTCCTTGACAGCTTCGTCGTTTATGTCGATCTTGGCAGGGTCATTCTCTTCCCCATTATCTTCATCGAAGGCCACATCGATCACAGTATCAAGCACCGTTGACTTCTTGCGTTGTAGCTTGAGTTCTGGCTCGTCGAGTTTCTCCTCATCCTCAACGGGGTCTTTTTCTTCCTCGTCAAGCCCATCGATGGACTTAGGAGGTTCGAGTTCGTCAAGCAGCTTAATTAGCTCTTTTTGCATGTCTTTCATGTGCTTTTCGTAGGTACCTTTCTTAGCAAATTCGGGGGCCAACTTTGGCTGCTGCCAGTTGAAGAGACTATGCGTATAGTTGCACTTATCATGGTTAGTCTCTGCCTCTTTGACCCACTCGGCCACGTCTCTGAGAATCTCTTTCTTCTTGAGGTAGAAACTGGTCTTGATCACCGACTCGAAACCCTTGCATGGATTCTTCAACTACTCAATCATAGCATACTTCAGGTTGCCATACTTGACGAAATTGGTGTATGCGTTGTTGTTACGTTCACCTTCAGGCGTGCCAATCTCGTGCGAATAGCCCGGCTCGTTGAAGTAAACGTCGTTCGACATGATAATGCACTGTACGGAAAGCAGTACTTGCAAGGCTGTTGAGATCTTGGGGTTCCACCGTTCGGCTTCCGAGTTGACGGGGTGGGTGCCTAAGATGGATAGACACACCTTGCCGCATGCGTACATGTTCGGATTGAACCACATCTTGCCACCGCCTGTGGTCTTAAGCTGCACTTTCGGTGGGCCTTGTGGATAGTGATTTGGGAAGAAGAAATCAAACTCGAATGCACCATGTGCATATGGTGTGCCCTCTACCCCAATCACCAAAAACTTCATCATGTCGACACGTTTCTTGTCAACACGTTAAAAGATAGCGTAACTGTCTTCGACAGGAAGTGAGTTGTTAAGATCGGCAATTTCCTGTGCCAAGCGAAGCAGTTTCTTCTGCGAGGGTGGATTTCCACTCTCAAAGTCGTTTTTCATCAGGTTGTGGATGTGCACTCCAGTTGCCTTCATGTCCATGTACCGCAATTTCTGCTCCTTTAGAAGAAGATTATAAGATTCTTTCAATGGTTTTTTTAGTATTTCTTCCACTCCTTGCTAATTTAGGTTTGCCTGCACTAGCTTTAGCTTTCCTTAGACTGCCTTATTCGTCGAGACTATCTACTCAGCTAATGCCTTTGCTTGATCTTGTGACTACGTGCTGGTTAGCTTTTTCTCTTTCTCCATCCCATCGTCCGATGATTCTTACGCGACTGGCTATGTCTCACCGTAGTAGTCATCATAGTCATTGTTGTTGTTCTGCGCCCCGTATTCGTCTTTCTCATCCTCACCAGGGTCGCCACCCTCTGCCTCGCCGTTTAAGCACGATAAGAACACATCAGCAGTCGTGGTGACTGCCTCTAGCAACTTCGAAACTGACTGGAGCTGGGAAGGCTCAAAATCAGGCCCGATAGGTTCTACTAGCGCAAGGGTGTCTTCATGACCCGAAAAGGCTTCAATAATTTCTAGACAGGACTTGTTGAACTGGTTGTTCTTGGCCATCTCAACAATGGAGCCTGACCTCAGCATAGATTCAATCACCGGAAGCATCGGCGACTACATCACCACCTGGTTTATTTCAGCCGCTAAGTCTCCCTAGTTCTTAAGCATATGCTTGATAAGATCGCCAATCGCCTGCATAATCACTTCCTGGTACTTCTTCTTCCGATCCTACATCTTGTTAAACTTTTTGATATCCCACTGTGTCTGCTCATTATTAATGGCGTGACCCGTGCCACCTCCCTTCTTTTCAGTTTCACTCTTGGCGCTCTACTTCTTCTTCTTGGGAGGAGCGAGGACTTTTTCTTCCACAATATCACTTATCTTTTTGCGCTCCTTCTCAGCGGAAAGGAAACCTACACAGCTAATCAATGCTTTGAGTAACTCCAGCCTATTTTCATTCGGCTCTTTCTCAAGGACTTCCCCGAACTTTTCTAACATGCTTTTCAACATTATGAAATTAGTTTTTTGGATCTTGGAGATAGCTTCCACGTACTGGTCGTCAGCTAGCACCAACACATCTTCAGGCTTCTCTTTCTCATCGTCCCCGAGCTTACTCTTCTATTTATAATCGTAAGCCACTTACATGATCTTCAGCAACTCCTCCTCCTTAAAGAGGTGGCACATGTCGGTGGCCATCGCCAGCGAAATGGAACTGGAGATCATGGTGCGCACGCCGACGTTCGTGTAGCCTTGCAGGGCGGAGTAAGATGCTTTCACTAGCATTTTGAAGGCGCCTTCTTTCTTGAAGACTTCGTAATAGGGCTTGTTGCACTCTTCCTTTTTCTCTTCTTCGCCTTCCTTGCCCTCTTTATCCTCCTTAGGTTTCTCTTTTTCCATTACACTGGCCATGTCATTGCTCTCTTCAGCAACGATGGTCATTACATTGTCTTACAATTTCTCAGACAGCTCCAAGAGTGTGACGGAGGAGTCGGGGTAATCGGGGAACCCAATCACGTGACCTTCTTTTTGGAACAACTGCCGAGCCAAAGTTTTCAGGGTCGATTGACCGGACAGCTTATAGATTGGCGTGCCGTATAGGTCTAGGAGTCCTCTCGGTTCCATATTCAGCTTCTCAGTGACCATTTCGGACCCATTTTCACCCGATTTACAGCTCTTCATGTACTCCTGGTACAGCATTGGGTCTGGAGCTGTTCCTGGTGCCAACGACCAAATTTCAATTGCCTCAATAGTACAGCCTCGCTAGAAGTTCCAGTTGATTTCACAGCTCGGATCTTACGAGTCAAAAAAGTTGAAGTACTGGTTTTGGTGGGTGTTCTACGGGTCGACAATAATGCTGAGGAACTAGTAGGATTGGTAATACTTATTAAAGACGTTTGGTTTGGGTGGTGTGCCTGTCTACATAGTCACCGCCATAATTCCTTCCTACTAATTCTGGAGCAGCATAAAGTCCTGGGAAGTCAGTGGCACATTATTCTCCATCTCGCTGTTCTAGCTGTTGTAGTTGGGATTGGTTTTGTCAGCTTCTTTGGGGGTCATCTCGCCACATTGGTGGAAAGTGAAAGCAGAAAGGATGACAGGTTTGTCTCCGGCTTTTTTGTTCGCCATATGGACTTTCATCAATAATAATAGGTTCTTTTTCTTGCTCATAGCCTGGCACATCTTAGAGTACAACTTTACCGGTGTCTCCTTGTTTTTGGTAGGCAAAATGTCGAAGTAAAGTAAGTGCCACGAGAGTTAGTTCTTGAGCATTTTGCTGCCCATCAATTGCGAGAAATCACGCATCTATGACTTTAACACACGGTCTTCAATATTAGCGCAAAGTGTGGCGCAAAATTCTTAGTTGACCAACTATGATGGGTGAGTGCCACTCCATTCACTGCCTCCTTTATTCTACAGCACTTTTTGGATTGAGCGTCCCTGACTGTCTTTCAAAACGAAGGCCACTTGTGTTTCCTGGGCCAAGAAGAAGCTGACAATTTGTGTCATGAACTCGTGGGAGGGCTCGTCCTAATCATAGATAAGCTTCAGGTCAGATACAAGCTCGCGAACGATCCACGTCTACAATTCGACATTACTGGCTGTGAGCATCACCAATGCTGCCATTGTCGTTTTCAAAAGGGTATTGAATAGACCACTCCCTTTAGCAACTAAGTCTAAAATTGGTTGCTTTTAACCCCGCGGTCTGAGAATCCCATACAAGGCCAAGATCACTCGTTTTGACGAGAACCATGCACACTGCCGAATGTTGATAAGGATCTGGATATCCTACAACACAGTAATAGTCGATTCTTCCTTGATCTTCTTCGTCACAAACAGCTCCTCAGTGTATTATTCAATCTTCGCTACAACTGCATTCTGAAGCTCGGCGCCTACCAAACTATCCCTCTTTTCTTTGTCAAAGTTCGGGTTGCCCGTCAACAGTGACAGCAACTGCACTGAAAAGATGTCCTGGTTTTGCTGGTTGTTGACTAACATGGCCATGAATGAACTGACAGAGTCTTCTTCGACTGAGAATGGCGCGGGCGGCTGGATCAAAATGATGAAGAGGGCCAGCATGGCTCGCCTGTCCGAAGACCTTTATGACAGATGCGAGGCAATAGTGCAAAGAGATGAGAGTCCATTGCTCAGCTTGGCGATCGAGTTGTCCAGTGGCACTTTCTCCGCGTCACGCCCATTCAGTTGGTTCGCCTGCCGGGCAAAGATCGCTGTGAGGCGCTTGAACTTACGAAGGAGAACCTGGTTGTCGGATCCCTCTTTGAGCAGGGCCTCGTTGATGGTATTTGAGGCTGCGAAGAGAAGATCAAGTACTTTAATCAACCTGCAAGGCAACAACTTGCTCTTAGAAGCCATCAAAAGATCCTCAAACAACTAAAATTGCTCTTTATTATCGCCTTCTACGGACATGAGTGCCTCCAAGGAGAATTTTTTATCACAGATCCAGTAGAAAAGCGAGTCTGACTCAGTTGCCTTCTCCTGCAGTCTAGTTAAGAGGCCCTGAGAGTCGGGCAGTTTACTCTCCAGAAGAGTGAATAGTTCCTTGAATTCGCGATCGTCTGTGTTTTCGGGGTGTTCGCTGATGGCTGAAGTTGCCTCAGTAAGGATGAATGTAGCGGTATCCTTTGCCATTCGATGCAAATGTTCCGTGACTTCTTCGGGAGAGTGTTGGACTTGGAAGCCCTTGAAGCCTCGATTTTTGACAAGGACGCGCATGAAGAGCTCATCTTTTTTCTCGTCCTGCTCTATTTCTACCTGTTCTTTGGACGAAGACATCGGGACAACATCAACGTCGAATTTGAGTCGAACAAATTGAGTGACGGATGGATTCTCGAATGTAAAGTTCTAGTAGTCTTCATTCTTGATGAATCTCTCGTAACCAGTGTAGCAGATAAACATGGAAGTAACCGTGTTGTATCCTTAATTCCTCTGGTTCCGCCTCCCATAACCATTGTTCTAATTAGGTGTCGTCCTAACAGATCGCTTGCACTAGACAGGGATGGTCCAATTAGGTTTCGAGTCAGTTTTTGGTTCCGTATCAAATCCCTGCAAGATTACGCGACTGGCAAAAATGCTGGTATGACCGGAGAACTCTAAATCCATCTTGAACTTGGTGATCTGCATGGGATATTCCAAATCAAATGTCATTGAAACTTCCTATTCAATATTAAAGTCCAGTTCCATATTGAAGTTGTAGTTCTGCGCATTCGTATAACATCCTGCATAGTTCAGGTACTGTTTGGCCGTAGCTAAATCTTGATAAATTGCCTTACCAACAGATACGAGCTTCAACTAGTCTTTGATCACTATCTTTAATTAATCGAAATAGTTTGCCGATTACTTTTAAGGTGATTCGACTTAATCTTCTTTGCCTTTCTTTTTGTCGCCTTTCTTAGACTTCTTTTTACTCTTAGTCTTCTTCGATTTTTTCGTCGAAATACCAATTGCCTTCCTGATCTCTGGTTTTTTTATACCCAGCTGCTTTTGTATAAGATCGAGGGTCTACTTGTCAAAAAAGCTTTCTAGGGAAAGCGCGGGCGATTGGATTTTCGAACTCGAACTCGAATCCTTAGAAACAAGCACGTAGTTGGAGCTGTTAGGCTCCACTTCGAACAACTATTGGTCTTCCAAAGACTGGAACTAGTGAGTTTAGAGGTAGTGGTGGCAGGCAGAGTCTTCCGAGAAGAACAGAGTAGCCAACTCGGCCCGTTCTAGTCCCTGAGGGGTGATATTCAACCACGATTTGACCACAGTGCCAAGCAGACGTTGGATCTTCGACTAGGCTTCAATCGCCGCAACCTCATCAATAGCTTTCAACTCAAGAGCCGAATTAATCTTGCTGAAGACATTTTGAGCTGCCTTGTGCAAAATAGGCATGCAGTAAGTTGCCAAATCAACGCTTGATCCAATAAGGACCAACAAAATATCCATGTTCGAATTTAATTGCATAAACAGATTATCAGTCGAACCATTCCTTGCCACATAAGCATAAGCAGTACCACTCATGAGCAGTTCAACAAACTCTCCCATGAATTCATAATTATCTCGGCTCAGCTCTAAGAAGTAAGTCTAGAGATCCTTGTTGATCGACACTAGCTCTTTAATATTAAAAGAGTAGCTGTCAGGGTTGAGTTAGTTTGAGTTGTACTTTTTCTTGGGCGGGACTACCACTTCTTCTTCCTCGGTTGTGTGTACCTCATCTTACTCAGACGTATCCGAACCCGACCAAGATTAACTCAAGGACTGCTACATGCCTCCACGGCCACCGCGGCCCCCACGGCCACCCCTGCCCCCACGGAAACCACCTCTGCCAAGGTTCTGTTGCTGATTTCGCGAAGCTTTCTTTTTCACAAGCTCATCTACCTCTTCTTCTTTTTTCTTCTTAGTAATAAGCGTTTTGAAGAGCTGCTCCATGATGGAGAAACAAATCATGTCATCTTTTATGGCTTCTTCGGAGTGTTCTACTGTCCAAAACAGTTTTGATTGGAAGAAGTCTTTGAGGACTTGGAAGGCAAAGTCCATGCTTAATTTTTTCGATCCTTGATCATAAGAATAGATCTTGTTTATCCCCTTCTGGGCAAAGTGGATAATTGAGAGCTGAAGTGAATCGGGGATGTCATCATTCTACGCTAGGAGGGATTTAAGCAACTTCTGAGTCAGAATCTAGATCAGCTTTAACGATTACATGTCAGTGATCGGCTGCTTAAATAGGTCCATCAAAAATGACTAGAGTTTAGTCATCTCGGATGGAGACAATCTCTGTCCATTTCCCTTCATCAAAGCTAGGTCAAGGAGGGTTTCATGTAGCTGTGATTCAAAGTGAGGCAAGAGAGGAATCAATCTCTCGAGCAAGTCAAGTTTTTCATCGACTGAAACTTTGGTCGAAATCTCAGTCACTGACGACTGAATCAGCGTTGATACCTACTTCTCCAGCTCTTTTGTCTTCTCTGACTTCGTGCCTTTACTGGCGATAAAGAAGACAACAGCTACCTGAATCAAGCATTGCATAGCTTCTATATCGTTTGGTACATGCTTCTGCAGCGTTTCTGCCATCCATTTTCTACATGCTACGGTGAAAGCACGCGCAAAGATGTTGTCGCCAGCGGACTGGAGCTAACTCACAATCTCGATGAGTTTGTTAGTGGTATCTTGGGCCAAGTGCTCAGAGTAAATTGCCCGCAACATCATCAAGATGGATTACTCAAGAGCGACTTCTTCGCCAGAGTCGCATGCTTGATAGCCGATTTCAATCTCGAGCTTACTCGTTTTTCCTAAGAATTGCAGGACTTACTAAAGTAGCAAATTCTTGATGGAACTGAGTTTGGGATCGACATTGTCAATCTTAAATAGCGGCTTCAACATCATAAGCATCTTACTAGTCCAGGAAGGCTCTTCTGAATGGCCCTGCATATTCTTCTTGTACTGGACGTCAAATTGTGAGTCTAGCAAGACAAACAACTTCATCAATCTGACCAATCCATCGACAGTCTGCAAGTCCATAGTTTCGATCATGTCCGAGCAGATTTTCAGTTGCTGCGTCAGAGTCAGCAAGAAGTTCGACATGGTGTAAGAGGAGAGGTTTTTGAAGTTGAACTGCTCCTCTTCGACCGAGCATTCAAGCCCCGCGGAAAGTAGAGCCATCCTCTTTTATATCTCATATCTCTCCCCCGCACTTATTCCATTATCAAACAACTCCGAAATCAACCTCAACGTCTTAGGATGTGCCGTGGGACTCTCTTTCAACATAAAGTATTCGACCAAGTCCGAACACAGTGTAGCAGGTTCCCCAACCAACGACTTATCTCGCTAGAAAGCCTTCAACAGGAACTCACTGCCCACTTCACACAGCTCGAAAACGTATGAAAGGTTAGCTAGAGTATCCTTCTGCTCTACCAATTCGTGAGCTTCCTGCTTGGCGATCGCCTTCTCAAGTTCTCGCTTCAGGAATGGGTCACGCTTCTCGTTTTCCAGTTGACTTAAAAGTCTCTTGTTCTTGTTGATAAGTGAGACAGCTTTGGTGATTGCTGCCATGTCCTTATCATCCTTGTCAAGAAGGATATCATCTGATGTTACATTGGCCAAGAGGTCAGCTAATTCTTGCTACTTATCCTCGATGTTCTTCTTATGCTTTTGATACAATTTCTTGAGCTCATTAGCCTCCTATTCGAGGGTATTCTCGTTCTTGGCCTCTGCCGAGTCTTCCTAAGAAGTGATCATCTTGAAAACATAGTTGTTAACAATAGATCCCTCCAGTGAAGAAGGAGACTTCTCCGCGTTATACACGCGATAAGTGGCAGCACCGAGCAACGCATTGTTAACGAATTCTAGTTCTTTCTTGCCTGGTAGGAAACCAGTTTCACCACCAATGTCGTCCTCAACTGCCTCACCAAGGAACTCTGGAGTAATCAGCACTTAACTGAGTGCACATTTGCCGGAAATAGTTGGGTGAGTGTCTAGTAGTTCAATGTGGATTTCAAGGTGTCTCAGCTTTTGCTCTGAAAGGCTGCACCCGTCACCAATATTCTCAGCGCCGCCTGCTAAGTCAATACACAACGAATTGAGAGGCAAACCATCAGGTGCACTGTTAAACTCTTCAGTGGCCAAACGCAGATGCTCCCTTGTCATCGGCACAGAACTTGGACCTTCTTCTTCTTTCTTCACGAAATGTGAGATAGTACGTTGCTTGTGAGCTTGGATGGTCACTTGGGAGAATGAACTTTCATCAAACACCTGCGTGAAATGGTGCTTAGACGACCACCAGTCATCATCTTCCCGTCGCATTGCGTATACTTGCACTTTCAATTTGTGAATGTTCTTCAAATCTTGCGAGAAAAGAAGGCGCATTTGACTCAAGTGTGAGTGGTTGTTGAGCTATGCACGTAATACGTAAATATGATGAACTTTGGTGAATTGGAAATCACACCCGAGGATTTAGAGTGTTTGGTGAAGCTAGTTGGTGCTTTATGTGTTAGCTTTGACTTGGCTGAGTTCATAGTCCAGAGGGAACTAGTGGATCTTCAGGATGGATCTGAGTGGGTAGTTGATGTGAGCGTGCTTGCTCATCATTAATGGGAGGTCGACTTAGAGAAGTTGCATGATCTTTGAAACGACAAACTTGATGTCCTTTTGATCGACGATACTTAGGAGTTGCTTTATTCTCTCGATGCTTTCAGTGGGTGCGTCTCCTTTGAAAGGGAGACTAAGATTTTCGAAGCTCTATCTTACCATAATTTAGACAACATCGAGGTTCTTGTCTTGAGAGACCATGCCTATCTGTCGCAAAAACATAATCAGATAGTCAAGGTGACTACCGTTGATCGGAAGCTTGAAAACGTCAATTAACTCAACCAATTTATTTTTCAGTTGCTCCCGATGCTCTTCAGTTAAAAGTTGTGGGTCCGTCACCAGTCTCGACATGCATTTCAAGCACTCGAATTTCATTTTATCGGAAGATTCCTTGTCTTACAGGAGATTCACAAGATGCTAGGCAAGTGAATAATCTGTCTAAATTATTTTTCTGAGTCGGTGTTTCTGCTAATCAAGCAAAGAGCTTTGGAAATGCAACGAGCTTCCCTCGTTATAGAACTCAGCGTGGATAAGAACTCCAGAGAGACTGTCCGAGTCTATTTTAACTGAGATTGTTTGAGCGTTGAAGTCATCTTCCGGAATGAAGTCTTTCTTTGCGATGGTAACGAAGTTGGTCAAACCTGTGTTATTAGCCGTGATTGATGCAAGGGGAGCACTTGCCATGCTATTGTTTGCACAACGGATTTACCGGGCAAATAAGGGCCCCTCCTTAACGGGTTTCATTCCTTCAATTGAGATTGAGGTCCCAGGCGCCGCATGGTACAAATCCCCTTGGTTCTGAATCAATGGAACGTCATATAATAAGCTTTATTGTTCAAAGCCAGTGACTCCAAAGAACTAGATCTCCGATTGGTAGTATGCAAACGACTTCAGGCTGAAGTTAACAGGCGATTGTCGGAATTCGGTTGGGACGAATTTTATATACTAGCAAGAGCGCCTGAACTACAGCTGAAAGTCCATTTGTTAATGAGACTCCATATCAAAGTAACCCACAGGCTCCCATGAGGCAAGAGGCACTCCTCTGAGTGTATTTCTGCGCCAGTTGGACCAGTTCAGGAAGTCTTTCTTGGTAAAGTTGGTGAACTTCTGACTCGCCTTTTAGTGTTGTAATTCAGCAAGACTATCAGAAATGAAGATAAGACCTTTGCCGATTGGGAAGCCTCCTTGACTCTCGTGTTGCACCCTACTCCATATAGTGATCTTTTCGGGAACAAAGCGGCGTCCTGCCTGATGTCTGAAAATAAACTCCGGCTGTGGATACATCGAAAGGAACACATTCTTATCGGGCGTTGTAAGGATACTTGGGAATTTCAACATTCCTTTTTGCGCACCAACCACGTGCTCAAGTGTAAGTGGTACTCTTACCGCTTTCTGAGACATATTGATCCACTCATTTGATACTTATTTAATCGGAGCGCTCGCAGGCTTTAATTCTGTCACGGGAACTTTGAAGCTGACCTCTACATGGAGTGACTTAAGCGCTCGCATGTTATTCGATTCCAGGATAAACGTCTGAGTGTCTTGAGGTTCATAGAAGGGCTATCGCTTCCAAAAGTGTCTCTTGTAACATTATGATTCCTTATCGTGAACGGAGGAAGTTAGACTGAAGCCAGGTGCGTTGGTTGCCTTCAAACCACTAATCTTGCTCTGAAGAAGGGCTGGAACGTTTCGCACGTCTTTGGCTGTCTTAATCTCACCGACTAAGTCCCCTAATTCTGCGACAACAGGAACTGGTTCTACCAAGTCAAAGGACTTTATCTCATTTTCGATTTTGATGGAGAGCATCCATTTTTGTTGAGGCACTGAGTGCGCAAACTTGGCAGCATTCTCACAATTGAAAATCGTATTTTTATCGGACCCATTCACCAGTGCGGCCCACTAGCTCTACTCAAGCGTCTATTTCACTGGGTGTAAAGAGACCGCTGTGGCCAAGTCTGCCTGATCAAATACAGAGAAGGCCTCAGTCGAGAGTACACACACATTATTGTCAAACTAGAAGATCCTGAGCCCTTCCCCTTGCTAGGGCTGTTTACTAACCACTTCTGATAAATGAAGCTCGCCGACGATTTCTTCGCCCCTACTCGTGTCCACATTGACCTAACACACAACCTGCTCCTTCTCTTTCGTACGACAGAGCAGATGTATTCTGGACTGCTGGTCAATGGAGTGACTGACTCTAGTAAAGTCAATTATCTCTTAGATGTTCTCATCAAGTTCGATTTCACATTCGGCCACGTCGGTGAACATCGGGAACTTGGCGTCTTGCTTTTGATAGTTCTTCTTAAACACTTGATTCCTTGCGAAAACTGGGTACATATCCGTAATAATGTCTCTATGATCCATCAACAACTGCTCTAATTATCTCTTCAACTATTGCGGGCGCGGCGACTTTCCCTTATCTTCTTCTGTTTCGGTGTCCACATCAGCGCGATCAAAGTTCAACTGGGACAGAGCTTAAGCTGTCTATTCTCCTATGAAATTCATGAGATAGTATATTTGATAGAAGATCTTGCGAACTTTGTAGTAGAATCGACCCGTAGTACGATTCTAAAATACACAACCAACAAGTAGAGGATCAAGGGCACCCTAATCAGACTTTGAAAGCAGAGTGTAACCCAGCACTGAAATGTCTACTTGCTATTGTTGTTGGGTCTTCTTTACCAGATTTTCGGCTGGCTTTGCTACCAGTTTCGGTTTGACGGACGGAACTACGGGGATTTTAATGTCCAGGGTTAAGGCACCAGTCTTCTTCTTAATAGGTACTTATTCCTCGGTCTCTGCCACCGTCTCAATATTTATAATATCAACGGAGATCTCTTCCACCGGTTGCTGTACATAAAATTTTAGTGTTAGACTGAATAGTAGTTTTTTAAAGTTACCTTTGGCATTTTCTTGCTTTTCTTCATTTTTTTAGGGTCTTTGCCAGACGCATATGCTGCTAATTCTGAGAAATAGCTCAATTAGTTTTATTTTTTGCAGAAATTTTTCTAGAACTAAAGCTATGTCTTATTCCTAGCTTCCAATTTCTAAAAAGTCTCGACAAACTTTTACAATTTGGTGTCAATATCGTGAGTAAAGAAATGAATGGTCTTGAAAGGAGCCATGGTGACGGAACTCGCGCTGCAGATTGAAACTGAGGCGTTTGAGCCTCCTATAAGCACAAATGGTGAATTCTAGCTAGCAATAACTTCCGACACTGAGAGGAACTTCTACGCTGACATCGAATTGAGTGACGAGTGGAGCGAGACATTCTCAGTCGGCAGTGCTTTCTGCAGTGCTGATTCCGCACCCACGAACCCAGCAAGGGTCTTCTCCAGTTAGTTAGAATCACAGGCTTTGGATAGGTAGGGCAGATTCACTTGCGGATTGTAATAATTGAACAACTAGGAGCCTTCTTGTAAAATGAATCCATTCTCTGCCAACTACTAAATCGAGAAATGGCCTTTCATGTTGTGACTCAGCGGCCACTATAAGAAACTGGCAAGTCTATTAACCGCTGATTGGGGTCTGCTGACTCCAGTGAGCATATGCTTAACATCAGATGCACACTAATTACTGCGGCATTTGGCCCATACCTACTCTTAAACCTCAGCCACGGTCTAAAGCACCAATCGCAACTCATCCACCGAAGCCTCCACCGGCTCAAAACCCAGCAATGCATCCACACTTCCACTTCGCGGAATCTGCTGGTATTTCTTGACGCCTACCTAGTGAGGCAAGGCCATGGGAAATCCCGTAGAGCCATAATCATCTAGGACACGTTCCATTTTGATAAAGTGGAGTTTGGCCTAGAAATGGAGAATATCGAGGACCAATTTAGCTGTGTATACAGGCGCAAAGAACTACATTCTGGTTTCACTGATGAGCGTGGCACGCGATAAATGGTCGAAGAAGTGGCCAATTAGGCCGTAGGCGGGACTGTCGGGTGACTTAAAGATGAGTTGCCAGTTGGTGAGACGCACCAGTGTGAGGAAGTTCTATCTGTCCACTTGCATAGGAATGAGGCTCATAAGCGAGTTGGGCTCGTCACTCAACAGAGCATCGTACTGCAATTCGAACTTCTGCGTAGCTTAATTCCTCGCAATCGACTTCACTTATCCAGTCTGTCCCTTAGCCAGGATCAACTTGTCTGTATAGACTTGCGTGGTCATGGTATACTGCGACGACATGTGACCCTACGTGGTCTTTTCAGCCACGGAGTTTCGTGTCAGACTCATGACGACCTCCATAGAGTGTTTTATCTTCGTAAGAGCAGCTTCGCATGAAGACACTGGTAATTTAATCGCCTTTTTAATGATTTCGAAGGATGATTTCACATCTTCTGAAGGGGCCACGCCTTTGTGGAACCAGTCGAAAATCTCATGACTCTTGTATATTTAGTACTAGGGGTCCGTATCCTCATGCTTCTCGAGAAACTCTACCATAAACGCGTAATGGTGGAACTTTATGAAACAAGTCATTGGTTTTGACCCAGGTTGCGACATGTAAATGGTGCTTATATTGGTCTGTGGGTACTGAAAATGCTTGTTGAAGGCAGTGCCTACTTCCAAGACGGTGCGGCAGTCTTCCCATGCAGGAAGGTTATTGATGCAGATCACGTTGGTTAGATGGGGCATCAATAACGTGTCGAGGCGTTGAGTGCGATCAACAAAGTGTAGCTCAGAAAAACTAGCCGGTTCGCGGGCGAAAGGATTCAAAGAGACGCTATTACGTTCCTGGCTGATCTTGACGCATGGGACCCAGGGTCCGCTCACGGGAAGCACCTTCAGAGTTTTGTTGCTCTGGCGGCGGCCATTCAACCAAAACTTGAGTGAACCTTCGTTAAGATCCAGTCCAAGGGTGATTACGCGCTGAGTGATGGTGTTGAAGTTCGTGACCAACTCAGTCTTCGTGATAGGGTTGTAAACGCCGACTTTGATGTTCTTGCACGAAATTGAGGCAATGATCTCCCAAAAATGGAAACCAGTTGTCAGGCCGGTATTCGTTAGCACGAGTTCTTCGTCCGACTTCTCATCTGGCTTGGATTTGACTTCTGTTTCTTTCTTGACTTCAGCTTCCTTCTTAACTTCAGCTTCACTCTTGACATCAACTTCCTTCTTATCTTCATCCTTCACATTATCATCCTCTTTATCGTCTTTCTCTTCATTCTTCTCCTTATCCTCCTTGTCTTCATTCTCCTCCTTCTCCTCTTTTCCCTCCTTCTTTTCTTTATCATCTTTTTTGGCTGCAGCCATGTCCGACGTCTCTACATCCGTAGCGTCTGGCCCTTTAGTTGGCTTCTCTTTTTCCTTCTCCTCCTTGTCCTTTTTCTTGTTTTTCGGATTAGAGCTGCCTTTAGAGACAGTGACTGTCAGTCCAGACGGTGAGATTGAGACGCCTTGGGTGCCCTTGACGAAGCGGAGCACGCTCCAGGAATCAGTGAAGGGACCGTCAGATTTAGTCGAGCTCTGGAATGCTGTATCTGAGGAGTCACTCTCCTCGAGAAGTTAACCAGCTGGCTCACATGGCGGAAGGGAAATTCCCTTCGAGCCTTCTTCGTCATGGGCAAAAATATCGAAGCTAGTTTCGCCACTGGCGGCCATAAAGAACGTCTTGGAAACGGGGTCGTACGCAGTACGATGGACGTCGGAGCCGTCGAAGTGCGAGGATAACATACGCCGGCGATTTTAAGTCTTTTATTCCTCTTGAACGGGGTCTTGTTTTTATTCAGAACTCATTCAGTATTTAATAATTAGCCCACCTGTATCTTCTATATTTAACACTACCAAATTCATGGGGTTTTGGGGTTTTGGGG
>Ga0115008_10001582_pt1 | contig 18539 bp, 10 predicted proteins | sample FraStrMetagenome_FD_87164 | JGI IMG/M metagenome (GOLD analysis project Ga0115008, IMG submission 87164) | Marine eukaryotic phytoplankton communities from Arctic Ocean - Fram Strait ARC3M Metagenome | ecosystem: Environmental > Aquatic > Marine > Oceanic | place: Fram Strait | collected...
ATGAAAATGAAAGTGGAGAATATGGCTGTAATTGTTCACCCAACGGATCACTTGTAGGAGTTGGAGATTCTTGTGAGAATCAAGTCACCTCTAGGTGCCCCATGCAGTTTATGGAACAGACGGATAATTATTGCACCAACAATGGTATTTGCAACCAGCCCCAAAAGGATGTTTCCGTAGCAATGTGTGATTGCCCACCTGGATTCAGTGGAACTCATTGTGAAATGGTTGCAGAAGTACGATATCCCTTCTCCTCTAATACTGACTTAGATTCCTCCTCTTTGTTTGAAACTAATTGTCCTGTTACACATACATTAGAATGTGAAAATGGAGGATCATGTCAATTAGGACCCACTGATTATGGCATCTTCCAACCGGATCTTCCACATTCCTTATCCCAGCCCTCTGTCAATGGGATGCACTGTGATTGTTCCGGTGAATATACAGGTCCCTTATGTGATACTAAAGTAGAAATCTGTGGAGAAACTGATGACTATGCCTGTTTTAATGGCGGTGTATGTACTCCCTATGACCCTTCCGATCCAAATGGGTATGAATGTGTCTGTCAAGGTTCTCATATGCAATTTCATACTCCTGCAGCTGGTAAGGCATGTCAATATTTATTAACAAAATCATGTGTCGTAGATGATCCTTTTCCAAGAACATCCTTTTGTACGAATGGTGGCGAATGCAAGGAAATTGTGGGAGGAGATGATTTGTAAGTATTGATTTTTCCGTTATGAAGTTTCTTCCTGGTAAATCATATGGTTTATTGAAAATATATACATTTTATTTCTTATATATTACATCCTATAATTCCACAGTCATAAGGGATGTCATTGTCCACTTGAATTTACTGGTCGCAACTGTGAATATCCCATGGGATCCAAAGAAGCCACTGAATATGATCAACTCCAACAATCACCTCCTCCCCCATTAGGTCCCTCCGATACCACCACTACCACCACAACATCTTCTACTTCAGCTCTACCCTTTGGATTTACCGAACACGAAATTCCAGAATGTCCAACTCCCGGACATCATCGATTAGTCTGTGGACGGTATGGAAAATGTCGAGTTGGTGATCAACCAGATGATATCTATGCTAGTCTAAACCCCTCCACCATGGAATGGTTGAATGAACACTTAGCTGAAGATGATACCTCTACCATGGGAGGGATGTACTGTCAATGCGCTGCTGGATATGTTGGCACTTATTGTGATTTGAAATTAGCAGTCTGTGGAGAAGGTGAGCATATCTGTTTGAGAGGAAGTGTTTGTGTGGAGAATGGATTGACAGAACAAGAGGAAAAATATGCATGTGCCTGTGAAAGAGCGGGTGAAAGACCTACTGTTGGACATATGTGCGAATTCATTGCTGAGACATCATGTACATTGGAAGACGAATTTTCAGATCATTCGTTCTGTACTAATGGTGGGACTTGTAGAGATATTGTTGGAAGATATCAAAAGTAAGTTCTGAATGGAAGAGGCTTTTGTTTTTATTTTCAATGTAGGTTTTGTTTATTTTATATTATCTATTTCTCTTTTCAAAAACATAGTCATGCAGGATGTGATTGTCCACCTGGATACAAAGGAGATCACTGTGAAATTGTAGAAGGTCTTCAATTTGATGAAGAACCGAAACCTGAAATATCTAAACCCGTTCCAGTGAACATTGTAGATCCAACCGAAGAAGATGAGGAAATTGTATTCAGTGAAACCTTCCACGCCGAAGAAGAACGTGTACCTACCACCGAACAATGTCCAACACCCGGAAAACATAAACTTATCTGTGGACGCTTTGGAAAATGTAAGGTGGGTGAAAAACCCAAAGATTTATATGCTGGTTTGGATCCTGCCACCATGACGTGGTTGAATCAACATTTGGCCAAAGATAATACTGATGAGGATGGTGGAATGTATTGTCAATGTGCTGAAGGATATGTCGGAAATTATTGTGAATTACAATTGGCGGTTTGTGGAGAAGGAGAACATATTTGCTTTAGTGGAGGTGTTTGTACGGAGAATGGATTGACAGAAAAAGATGAAAAATACTCCTGTAGTTGTAAACATGTTGGACAGGTTCCTACTGTGGGTCATATGTGTGAATTTATTGCAGAAACTTCTTGCAGCTTGGAAGAAGAATTTTCAAAGGAGTCGTTCTGCACAAATGGAGGTACTTGTAAAGATATTGTTGGGGAGTACATGAAGTAAGTAAAGTTCTGGATTCATTTATTATGTCGATATTCTTTTCTTTGACCTAATACATCGATTACTCTGTGGATGGTTCAGTCATGCTGGATGCAATTGTCGTCCAGGCTTCAAAGGACAACATTGTGAAATTGTAGAAGGTCTCCAATTTGATAAAATGATCGGAACGACACCACAAACCGAAGAAGAAGAATTTCCTGTTGATGTTGACACAGCTTCACCAATCAACGAAGATACTGAATATTCAATAGAGGAGAAAATTGATGATGTCGAACCCTTAGCAATTCCAGAGGAAACAGAAGAAGCACCTGTAGAAGAGTCAGAAGAGGAAGAAGTTATTGATCCAGGACCACCTTCTATGTCAGAAGAATTAGAAACAACTGATGATGCTGACTTTGAACCAATTGCACCTGATGCACCACCTGCAGCTGAATCAGAGTCGGAGTCTCCTTCATCGACAAGCCAATCCGTACAAGATGATGACTTTGAGTTTAATCGACCAACCAAAGACCCCACCAAAGAAAATCAACAACCTTCGAAACAAGCAGCTGGAAACAAACAAAATCCATTTGTCGAAAGAGAATCTAAGGCTATACATATTGTTGGACTTGTGTTTGCTGTTATTGCATTAGTGCTAATCCCAATTTTCATCTTTGTATCTCGACGTTCATTTTCAAATGAAGCAAAAAAAAACAAATCGAGAAAACCCATCGATATGAATCTAGATGCTGACGGTGGTACTATGAAAAGTGTCTCCGTGGATGAGAGCACAAGCGATGGTTCTTCAGGTTCAGGACAAGAATCAACACAGGAGGAAGATGATCAAGCCATTGTATGATATCCCTGCTGTAGATGAATATGAGTAGATTGGAACCTCTTACATAGTCTTAATTTTCACCTGTATAACAGAACAAATGTAATTTTTAATAAGTTATTTCCACGAAATATGCTGAAGTCCTTCTACTGCCGTTTGGTAAAAATTTTGTATCATTAATGTATGGTACGGTATAACCATGATCCTTCGCATGGATTAGAAAGTTCTCATTCGTATTTGTTAAATTGTATACTAAGCACAATCTAGATATTATTTGTAGCAAAGAAGTAAATTAGTTTTGGTTACTATCCCTTATTTTAATATTCTTTGTTTGGATTCAATCGAATTCTCGTTTAGAATTATAGAGAGCAATAAATGCTAAAGCACCTAAAATATCCACGAAGGCGTTTAACCCAAAAACATAACTCCAATTATTTTCTGTATAATCCAAAATCTGTCCAGTCAAATACACTCCAAAGGTACCAAATAAGACACCTGGCAAACTTGTCATACTGTACAACAATCCAGACCATTTCTCCCCAGCCTTTTCTTGTGTCCCTGCACCGTACCCAGCAGCATTAAAAGACTGCAATCCTACTGTAAAAGTCAATAACAATCTAGCAGTATCTGCAGATTCTGGCATTTGAGTGGAAAGGATTGCTAAGCATACTGATGGCCCTAACAAAGAAATTCCTTGAAATACTTTCCGTATATTGGTTGTATCAAAAGTTCCTTCTTTATCTGTCATACCAAACCATTGATTTTGGATAAAATAATCAGCGATTGATCCAGCACTTAATCCTCCAATAGCTCCAGCGATTGAAGGGATAAGAGATAACATAGCGGAGTCACGGATATTTAGCCCATATTGTTCAGAATAAAAAGTAGGAGTCCAAGACAAATTATTATATAGACCCCAATTATTCGCAGCATGGGCTAAAGTCATAGCAATGACTCCCCTAGATGTGACTATTTCTTTCCATGGAGCCGATTTAACAATGTTTAGTGCTTCTTCTTTAGCGAGTGCTAGGGAGTCAGATGATGGAGATTGTGGGCCGTTGGAAACGCAATCCTCTAAAACTAAAGATGCATCGTCTTCGATTCCTGTATTTGTAATGCGACATTCTTTGTCAATCTCACCATCCTTTGCTGACTTTAGAAGCCTATCATCATCCTTTGCATCTTTTATTGTGTCTGGCGAATCTTGTGCCCAGTATAACCATGGACCAAGCCAAAGCAAACCTATACCACCATAAACATAAAACAATTGTCTCCATCCACCACCCTCAACTACTAAATCCATTTCCATTACCGAAGGAGAAAGCAAATAAGCCAGGATTGTCCCAGTTTGAAATCCAGCAAAAATAGTCGCAATCGCCACACTTTTTTGAGTTGAAGGGACCCAATTGGCTAAAAATCGTTGCACAGTTGGTAAAACAATGGATTCAGCCGCTCCAACCACCACTCTAATTCCTAATAAAATCATTATGCTATCTGAAGATAATCCATTCGCCGCAATAGGAGTCAAAAAAGTACCTATGGACCATAAACCCACTCCCAAAGCCATTATAATTTTGGGTGAAAATGTACCTACTAGCAGACCACACGGAATCACACCCAATCCGTATCCAGCTGAAAATGCGGAGGATATTTGACCCTTAAGGGTTTCACTTAATCCGTATTCTTGCGCCATTGGAAGGATTGCCACAGACATGGCAACTCGATCTAAGGCTGATAAAATTGCAACAGCGAACAAAAGGGTTAATATTGTGGTATATCCGTCAGGAGAAGGAGGATTTGTGTTGATTGATGATAATGATGGAATTTCATTTATGATTTCTCCAGTCTTTGTGGAAGATGTAATTGCTTCTTTTGCGATAGAAGAAATTGTATCATTTTGATTTTGAGTTACTTGGGAAGTGGAAGAAGAGGTGGAACATAATTTTGTCTTAGATTCACATTGTTGATACACACATATTTTGGCTCTTGTAGAACGAGTCTTTTGCAAATTATAAAAAATGGTTTCAGACCCAAAGAAGCGATTTCTATCTCCTTTGAAAGTAGGTTGCTTAGATGAAGCTGTCAAATATTGGCTTGGATGTGTAAAGGAAAATGAGGAAACAATACTTAGGGAACAAGTAAAGTATAAAACACCTATGACCCATGTCACAAGGAAACGAATTCCTCTCTGAGATATCTGGGTCAACATCAAAGGGATCAAATCAAAATGATTGCTAAAGCTCTTCTATTTCTATGGTCAAGACAATGGTTTTTTTCTGTACAGCACACTTTTGTACAAGAGATTTTTTTTGAAGACTTGCATTCTTTATTCAGCAGGGTAGATAAGCCTCTGTCTCGTACCAAGCTTGCTCTCCTCATCGTTTGTAAGAAAATGATGTATCACCGATGGAAATTCTTACGTGTAATTTTGGGAATGTCGTGCTGACGTCGTATTCTTACGTCGATTTATTATTATGATTATTTTGTGAGCTGCTGACATTCAATACAAAAACTTGAGAAACAAAATACTTTTCATTTATTTTTTCATGGAATTTACATGACAAAATTCGTAAATTAATTATACTCATGCTATCTTAATGTGGTTGTCACCAGCAGTTGCTCAATGCACTTTTATAAATTCGTGAAGTGCCAAAAAGTTCAAAATTGACTACTGTTTGAAAAGTAATTTCTCCAAACATCCCATGGTCGTAATTTTATGTTCATAAAACAAACTTTCTTCATCGTGAAAATGACAGTTACGCTGTTTTTTTCCTTTCTTTCTCCAGTTTAATTTTGAGAAAATCATGCACTGTTTTGTCCATTGCCTCTTCTAAATTGTAAAGTGGTTTGTATCCAAGAATCTTGGTTGCCTTCTCGCATGTGAATGTGAATTTCAACCGCATTAATTCTAAACAAGAAGGAGTGACTAGAGCAGCCAAACCTGGGATCCTTTTTCTCGTGAAAGAAGAGTATGTCTCCAACAATTTCGCAATCATTGTTAGCAAGTGGATTGGTAAATAATTTATTCCAAATGATTCTCCAGTACGTGCATCATAATATTTTTTGAGACCTCGATAAAAATCCTCATTTGTTGTTGGTTCATCTTGGGCAATAACAAAAGCTTCTCCTCCAACCTTGTTTTCATTTTCACGCAATCCCTTTTCTGCCAATAAGTGACCCCAAACAACGTTTTCAACATAAACATAATCACAACCACCAGTGCCGTAAATAATATCAACATATCCTTGAGTCATATGTCTTTCAGTAAGGATACCATCATTAGCACCAAATACTCCACACGGACGAATTGATACAGTTTTGAGAGAGCTTCCATCTTCAGTAACTCTTCCATTCGCGCCAAGGGCTATTTTTTCTTGAAGAGCCTTCGATAAAAAGTAATGATTGAGCGAATTTTCAGGCGTCACATAAGGGCCATCCTCATTCATAATTGCTAATCCGCAAGTTCTTGGTACCACATTCACAGTACAAGTGGAGGTATGAACAAAAAATTTGATATTCTTCCTCAGACATGCTGCAATAACCATTTCCATCCCTTTTACATTCACATTGTAGCTTTCTTCATACTGAAAAATAAGACTCTCATAATATCTCAACAATGAAAAGGTTGAATAAACAACGTCTACACCATCAAGTGCAGCATCTAGAGCGGCTTCATCGTGTACATCTCCTTCAATAAATGTGAATATATCTTCATATTTCGGATCTATTTGTTGACGAGGTTTCTTTCGATCGAATCCCCGTACCTTTGTTTCTCCGCGAGCCAATAACGCATTAACAATTTCCATCCCGATAAAACCTATCCCAATAACTAAATATGTTTCAGAGGTTACTGGAGCCTCGTTTTTCACGACTGTTTCCAAAGAATCTCGTCTTTGAAAACGAAATCTCCCACATGCCTTCCATTTACGTTTCGAAGTATCTTTGACTAGAAGAAGATAGTGAAATATGGCTGTCGAAATCAGAGCAGGGATCATATATCCTGTGAGTATTTCCATGGAAAAATATTCCATCATAAAAGAGGATACCTGCTGCTGATGAATTATCTTTTCCATTTAATCTATTCTTTCAATTTATGTATTAATTATAAGTTATGCTATAATTAATATTTTCAATTGATTTTTTTATGAAATATAAATTGCCAACATCATCTTGAACTCTAACTTATCGGCGTATCTGTTGGCCTCAATCGTATTAATTACACATTCGTTCAATCAGATAAGAGTTCGAAAGCTGTAGGCAATTGGTTCATACTATTTCTACGCCTTGAAAATAGAACCATTTTTAGATATGAGTCGTTAACCTACGTTTGATGTTAAGACCAATCATCGAATTTCGAGTTAGTTACCGTACTGAACTTTCTACTGCTGCACCAAAATTGAATGTAAGTGGGTCCATATTGATATGTTGTCCAAAATCGTCTCGCAAAATGAACTGGTCATGAGTCTCGTATCAATCATCACAGTAGTATCGATTCGACACCAATAAAACTGAAAGAAGAGAAAATTCTTTTAAATTTGTGGGTGGTCAAACTGGGCCAAGAAAAGACAGTCCACAAGAGAGGTATTTTTTCTTAATTTTGGTGGAAACTTTCTTTGAATCCAATCAATACTTTTCATTATTGGAAAGGGTGGAACGATTCGTAATAAGTCTTCACATTATAGCAGACTTTTTTGGAGCTCCACAAAACCTCTCAAACACCAGAAAACACTTGCAAAACTTTCAAAAAGAAAAACTATCTTTCACCATATATAAAAACACATACTATATTTCCCAATCCTAAAAGAACAAAAACATGGAAAGTTCCAACCGTGTGAAATCCTTTAATTGGAAAAATGAAAAGGAAGGCAGTAAAAACCGTATTCGTTTCTTATCCTCAAAGGAACGATCTAAAAGAGCAACAGCTGATGTTTATCGAGCCTATAAACGGCGTGGTGGTTCTACCTCTGTCACACGAGAAGAACGTGTTCATGCCGCAGATAAGACGTTGTCCTCCAAAAAATTGAGTAAGAAACGTCGAATGGAGGGTGATGAAGAAGAAATTACACTATATAGTTCTACTGTTTCAAATAATGCTTTTGACCACAGCGATGATGAAGATGAACTTGATGTAGAAAGTATATTTGCATCTGAACTGGATTTAGCGCAAGATAGAAATGTATCAGAGGAATATACTTCATTTTATAGAGAAATATGGTCATTTACCCGATCTTTAGCAGAATTATTGCACCACATGGATTCAGTCATTGATTGTCTGATGTCACATATGCTTACAACAAAAACATGTACCATTGAAAAAGGAAAAAATGCAAAATCCTCCACTATTACTGGATATGTCGTGAATTATGCAACTAAAGATATATTGCATCTCATTGGTGTATTGGCTCGAGATCTACGTCATGAAATCCACCCATATCTTTATCAAAAAATTCTCCCTCGAATTGCAATGGATTTGTTGAATCCACCATCTTCTCAGGAATGGCTAAGTCATCATCATTTAAATGGATATGTCGTTGAAGTGGAAGTTGTGGAATTAGCATTTCGAACATTAAGTTATTGCTTTCGCTATGACTCTGATAAATTACTCAATGGTCCAAGGGTACTCAACAATGAGTCTCAGTTAGAGAAGGAAGAAGATAATGACACATGTCTGGAACAAATGAGACAATTTTATGGTGCAACTCTTGCACATAAACGTGAACCTATTCGGAGGCTTGCGGCTGAGTGTTTTGCACCGTTGATTCAAAAGTTAAAACCAAAAGAGAAAAAGAGACACCTGAAAAGGGTAATTCGAGCGCTTGCAACAGTTTGCAGCAGTACTTCGAACAAATTCAAAGATAAAGCAATCAGTGCACGAGCACAACGAGCTCAAAGTGATGCCTTAGATGGAATATCCATGTTACTCTTCTGTATATCAAAGGGTATTCCTGGTCGTCTCCATACGAAAGCACAGCTAGTTTTTATGACAATATTCGAATGCATCTCATCACCTGGAAAAGGTGGTAATCAAACTCAAAAACAACGAATCATATCATCATTGTCTATACAATATTTTTCCCGTATTTGCTATTATGTAAATGTGAAGAATTTCAATATTATTTGGGATGAGCTTCATAAAGCTTTGAAAGATTCTGTCCACATCGTGTCTAAACAATATACTATTTTTACAAAAGGAGACAATGGCGTTTCATCCGAGCTAGAGAACAACTATGTTACCTCCTTCAATGCCTTGGGACATATTGCCGACCTCCTAAACACATGCATTTCATTTAAAGACGGGGTGCTTTGTCAAAAAGTGGAATCAGAACGTTTGTCCAATTCGATTCACATCATATTCAAATCTGGTTGCTATTGGAATATACCGTCATTTTCAAGTAATCATTATTTTGTGCAAAATTCTATATTACAACTTCTGTGTACTTCCTGGAACCTATACCCAAATGATCCATCGTTTGCTTCGAAAATTCCGCAATATTTCTCTCCCATAATTAATTCCTACTACGGTCAAGAAAGTATTAATGATAAGATTGAAAAGCAGGTTGACCCAGCATACATGCTTAGCACGGAATTGCTACCGCATTTACCATCTGAGGTTGTCATGAAAACTCTTTCGCCAGCAATCTTAAATGCTGCAGCAAAGCAATTGAAAATGGGAAATGCTAATGCATCCCTTGTTTTAGTTCAATCGGTTGCAAATGTTCAACCACAAAATTCATCGACGAATCCGAATGAAAAAAATACTGAGGATTTACAACAAATTGCTAATGATATGGATGAAATATGCCCATTATTTTTTGTACGTCATGCTGGGGATTGTGTTATTGATCATAATCAGCGTGATAGTTTGATTGATTTTTGTCTATCATGCAATATTGAGGACACAACAAAGGAATCTACGAAATTGGTAGACTATGCTCAAATAGGATTTGCTATACGATGTATTCCATTTCTTACTTTTGTAAATTGTAGTGGAAATGATTCAAAATCAGCATCTATCAAAAAGAAAGTTTTCAAATGGTTCGGTACAATACTAAAGCAACTTGAGAAACATCATGTAACGGAAAATGAAAAAGATGAATATATCATAACAAAGTCTTTATTAATAGAAGCACTGTCAATTGTTAGTATAGAATGCATGGAAGAAAATAGCCATAAAGAAATCGCTCAAGCACGCACATATCTAGGAAAATATCAGAAATTTGCCTATTCCTTCCTAAAGCAATATTCAACATTTGTTTGGGTATTAAAATGCATATCAATTTTTGTTCATGCATTAGAGAAAGCATCCCTTCCTCATATTGGAGAGCTATCGTCTGAACCAGATGAAGTTTTCGATTTGCTCAACGGTAATTTACGTTCTGAAAGTCACATTATCCGACTCTGCTCTTTAAAAATTTTGAATTCCATACCAAAGAAATTATTTGTTGTTGATCATGCGGATTTAGATCTTTCGGAAGACTTAGACGAAGAGCCTGGCACTTTCAGACCAGGATCAAATGATACTGGTCAAAAAGATTACAAATATGGTTCAACTTTATCCAAACTTTCTGGCCCTTGTGATTTGATATCTACGTTTCTGATTCTTGAATATCTTCCTTTGACACTAGCCAATGAAAGGCGTATAATATCTCAATTAAATCGCGCGGAAGTCTTGTGTCGAAGTGGTAAACTTCCAGTGGCATATGCGGAAGCTGCAGCTAACTTTATGTTTGGGGTACTTCACGTGAAATTTTCTCCTGTATGGCAACCCGCCATCAGAGTTATTGTGGAGCTTTCAAGATCCGTTCTTGCAGGAAATGATGATGAAGTCTTATGGCAGCCTCTACTATCAAAGCTTAAAGCAACAACTTTTTCGCAATCGACCGTTAATGTATCTAGTGAAAGAGGGAAAAATCAAGAGGTGGCTGAAAATGATGATACACTACTTGAGTCATATCCAAATGACAAGTTCTCTTGTTTTTCGACCGAAATCATCAATCGCCACATGCATTCATGTTTCAATTGGTCGAAATCACAAGGATTAGATCAGAAAATCTTTCAACCTTTCCATAAATTCAGTGGTCCAAGAGCCGCTCGCTATTCCAGCACTGACAGTGACACTTATTTCGAATTGGTTTGGAGTGTGATGAAAGAGGTGCCCCAACTTACAGTTAAAAAGTCTCGTTTCATTGTTCCATTATTTTTAGAATTTCTTTACTACCAATATTATGGAGTGGACTCTCAGGAACCTGACACAAGAGAATTAGGTTTTGAAGATCATGTGAATTTTAATAGAGAAGTTGAACTGTAAGTAACTTGCTTAACTCTTTCGCATTCATAGAAAGACTGTGTATTAATTTTGTTTCCCTGAAAAATGAAAAGCTTATGCTCTAAGATTAAATCCGGAAAGAAGTCAAGCAATATAAAACTTTCCTCTTATCTGAAAATGTTCGCGGCAGTTAAAGGCCCAAAGCAACTATACAAGTACACGTTTTTGGAAAAGATTCTCATCGTTCAACTGTCAAATACTGAGATAACCATCGCGCAACTTGCATTGTCCTGCTTAAATAATTTTAAGTATGCTTTCCTTACTCCTTATTCTTCAATGTTGAATAAAATGCTAACAAAAGGAGAATTGCGAGAAATATTAACCAAATTTTGCATATCAAGTGACGAAAGTGCAGTTGACTCACATCATCGCCAACAGCTCTTACCCATTATCATACGCATATTATTTGGTCGTTTAACTGCACGTGGTAAAGGATCTAAGTCATCCAAGGATACCCCCACCTCAAGAAGGGGTGCTATACTCTCTTTTTTTTCTGGATTGGAGCAAAGTAATGAGGAGCTAGATTCTTTAGTTTATTTGATGGTTAGAGTTTTCATCCCTCCGAATATTTCTATGAAAATGAATATACTTAGATTGGAAAAGGAGACCTTGTCGAATGATAAGATAAATGCTTTAATTCTTGAAGCTGCTGCAGTTCAAGCTCACGAAGTTAAAAAAATCTCTGTTTTCAAAGTAATTGGATTCTTGAATCTTTTGATTGATGTCGTGTCTAAGTTGGGTTACGGCATCAATAAATTCATTCCTGTTTTTTACTCCATTTTATTGACACTCTGCGAATACTCAAGTGTTAATGACGGTAAAGATAAAATTCGCTTTGATTCTGAAAAGGATGAAATAAATGCTGGTGTTGGTACAACTGAAACTCTGTCTGATGATAACAAGGTATTCAGGCTGTCCAACGTAAGAAGTCTATGTTACAAATGCCTCTCGAAGCTGTTCGAACAATTTTCGGCTTCGTATGAATTCAAAAAAGATAGTGCGAGGCTTTGGGATCATTTGAAGCCTGCAATTCAAAAATTACCGATCTCTTTGATCAAAGCAGAGAAACCATCGAGTCTCCTGCTCCTCCTTGAAGTCGTTTCATCTCATCAAAGCTTGATTCCTCTATTACGACAATCTGATGACGTTATTGAATCTATTATCATGTCCATAACAGTAGATGTCAAATACCATGTACATGACATTTTGTTGCGATTTATTGAGAATCTTCTCACAGAAGGCAACACATACAGTGGAAATATAGACGAGGTCCATAACACGAAAAATATCGTTGGTATCGAACTTATTGAACCCCATATTCACTTGCTAATAGAGCAATTCACTAAACGTATTGGGAATGCTGGATACAATATTACAGCAAACTCAGCTCAAGTTAAGCAATCAAAGACAATAGCTGCACAATCCCGAAATGCCTCAAAGCGGGAACTCTCCATTTTATGTCGAATCAGTGGTATTCTTGTTGAAGAACAAATTAAGTACACTACGTCAAATAAGGAAGTTGAGAAACAAAAAGACACTCTCGAAATTTTATGTCGATTACTCCTTTCATTTCTAAAGTTTGAGCGAGGCGCTAATGACGTAATTCAATTAAGTATTCTTGGAATAATAAAACGACTCATTTCTCGCCTAAGAAGTGCAGCTGCCTTATCTTTTGTTACACCACTATCAAAGCTTTTGGGTCCTAATAAATCGAAAAGAGGAATTACATCTCCACAAATCCGGCAAGAAATTATTTCGGTGTTGGAAGCAATCGCGCATACAAATGATGCTAACTTTTGTTACACAAATGTTTCAAAAATATTGAAGGACTTAAATGCTATGGATCGTCGTTTTGTTATGGAGTTTGACTTTGAAAAAATTATTCCAGTTCTTAATCAATTGGGACAGGATCTTGAAGAAAGAGGAAGTTGGTATTATTTGGCAACGAATTCTCAGAATAAAGCTGATGCTTCACATGGAAATGAGAGTATTGAATACAAAGCTCTTGTTCCTTTACTTTACCAATGCCTAAATTCATTATTTGACAGTGATGGCGTAATAAATCGAGGCGCCTTCAAAGCTATCAGAGTCCTAATCAAGATTGCAGGACAATGCACCAAAACAATTGTTGATATGGAAGAAAACATCGATTTTAATCCATGGCTCAACTTAATAGAAAATACGCTTGTTCCGAACATAAACGCATGTTTGACTTCCAATGATGATTCCGTTAGAAGATATTTCATTTTACTTGTGTCAGAAATTTCACAATCATTTAAGCATTTGAAGTCTCGGAATTTGTTTGCTGAGCTCAGTATCTTGATCCGAGAAGATGATGCTGAACAAGACTTTTTCTTGAATATAACTCATGTTCAAATTCATAGAAGATGCAAAGCTCTCTCCACTCTTAGGAAGTATCTTTCTTCAAAAGAAATCGGTGTCGTCGATGAGGGTTTTATTCATCATTTCTCTCAACATACTCTTACAAATGTTTTGCTTCGAATTGCTCTGCACCCGGTGTTTGAATGCACTATTAGCTCAGAAGAAACCTACGCATTGGAGGGAGTAGCAACAGTTGGCTCTATTGCGAGGCGCCTAGCTTGGAATAAGTATCAAACTTTGTTGACGAAATTGTTGGCACAGGTTCATCGCAAACCAACTCAGGAAAGATATATCATTGGTGCCATATGTTCAGTGACCGATGGCTTTCATTTTGAAACTCTTGATGATGATATGGCAGTAGAGACAAGCGGAAAAGCATACACTGGCAAATCGATGGAAGTGGAGCAATCAATGCAAAATAATGGAAACAATGTCTGGAGGGCTTTAACTAACAGAATTATTCCTCAATTGGAAGGAAATCTTTTGAAGGAAGTAGCTCAAAGAGATGGATCTAGATTGAAAGTCCTTCGACCTCCTATTGTTCTCGCTGTAGTGAAACTTTTACAAAAAATGCCCCTGTACTTTTTCGAACGCAAATTGCCCCGATTACTGATTCTAATATGTGATACTCTCAAGGTAAGTATAATAATTGGCTCTCTGAATTCATTCTATGTGATCCTAAAATGAGAGCGTTTCCCCCCATTTTTAGAGCAAAGATTCTAATGCAAGAGACAATGCTAGAGAAACTCTTTCTAGAATCTCAGTCACACTCGACTTCAGATACCTGTCGGACATTATCCATCAGCTAGCAGTATCGCTTTCTGAAGGATATCAGCTTCATGTCCGATCAAAAACCCTTCATTCAATTATACACCGGATCTCAAAGGAGTATATAAGTGGTAGCACGGCAGATATGACCAAAACTTTACCATCTGATTTTGATAGCTGTGTTCCAGCGTTGATGGATCTCATTCAGCAAGATCTTTTTGGTACAGCCAGTGAAATGAAAGAGGTCCAAGACGTTCAAAAAAGAGTCATCAAAGAAGCTGTTGGAGTGAAGAGTTATGACACACTTGAGATGATATGTAAACTCATTAACTTTGATCCGTCATTACGAAAAAGTAATACTTCATCAGTTCACATCATTGTTCGCCCAATCCTCGAGAGACTTAGGTTGCCTGATATTGATCGCACTTCCATTGGCAAGTTGAAAGAATGCTTAAGCAGAATAGTTATCGGTTTATCACACAATCCAACTGTGAAAGAACAAGACGTATTGCCATTTATTTATAGTTGTGTTTCTCCATTTATTCTATCACGAACGGCTCACGATGAGAAGGAATTGAGTGATTATAGCAGTGATTCCGAATCCGAAGATAAAACAAAAGATATCAACATTAGTGGAAAGATTAAAAATCCTGGACGTAATCAAAAGCAAAAAAAATCAACCAAGGTTGTAACTTGGAGACCATCTACACTGAAATCTGCATCAGATTCAAGTGAAGCACAGTCTTTGAGAAAAAAGCAAAAACAAGATTTGCACAAAGTGAAGGATGGCGCTAATGCCCCAAAACTCACTGGAAAATCAAGATATGGCGCAACAAAAATGGTGACTTGTAACGTACTCAGCGACCCTGCTAAATCAAGTGAGGTAATATTTGGTCTTGCCTTGCTGCAATCATGTCTAAAAAGGACGAAAATCGACAAGAGAGAGAGTGAAGTTCTTGCCATGGCGGATCCTTTTATCGACATTTTGACTATATGTGTCAAGATTTCTAAGAATAACGAAGTCACGCTTCTATCTTTAAAGTGTTTGACTTTTCTTTTACGTTGGGAGCTTCCGTCGGTGCAAAAGGTCTCAGCAAGATTAGGATCATATACAGTGGACCTCTTAACTACTTCTGGGTCTTCGTCAAATACTAGGCATGAGATAACTCAAGGCTGTTTCAAAATCTTAACGTTCCTGATAAAGGCAGATACAAAAATTGACGGAAATGACATCAAGAAAATAAGTTCGAATACTGATGTGACTGAAGATGGCAAACTCAATATGGAGAACTATCTTTTGAATGAAGTTCAAATGGATTCTCTTATTTCTCTGTTACACACCACAGTTGTAGATTCAGAACATCAGAACGCAACATTTGGACTAATAAAGGCTATCGTCTCGAGTCGTTATTTATCAGCAGAATTTTACGATTTATTGGAAAAAATACTCAAACTTTCCGTTCAAAGTCAAAAAGACACTGTTCGACAGGTGCGTGTACTAGTTTCCTCTTTTTCTTTTATTTGTTTCTATACAAAACTAACCTAATTGATTTTTTACTTAATATCTACAGCAAAGCTCGATGATCTTTGTTCAGTTCCTTATTCATTATCCATTGGGCAAAAAGAGATTTGAAACTCATTTGAAGCAAATCGTTTTGAATATAAAATACGAATATGAAAGTGGTAGACTATCTGCAATCGGTCTTTTATCTGTGGTGATTGAAAAACTCCCATCTACTCTATTGGAGGAATTTGCTCAATTCTTTTTCTTACCACTAGTCTTACAGTTGGTAAATGATGATTCTGACAAATGCCGCGAAGCTGTATCCAAAAGCATCTCTTCCATATTTCAACGAGTTTCGATGGATATTCTTCAAACTCTCTATGACTACATGTTGCGTTGGTCAAGCGAAAGTAGCTCTGGCAATGGAGGTATGCAAAGAGCTTCAGCTCAACTGCTTGGAATTATGGTGGAGTCACGACAAGATTTTCTCAAACGTGGAAGTAACGCCAGTGATCTTATTGCACTTCTAACTCAAATTCTTGATCAAGAGCTTAACAAAAGTGCTTTTTCTTCGAATTATAGGAATGATGATTGGGAACTGGGATACTTTTGTCTCATTTGCTTCGAGAAAATAAACAGAGTTTTCCCTATCGTATCCAATAGGCATGATAACATCTGGAATATGGTAATCAAAGGTCTAACACATGATCATCTTTGGATTAAGCAAGTTGCGTCAAGGATCATAAATGCAAATTTAGTTCGTTACGATCCACAGAAATATTCTTCCAATACTGGAAGTTCTCAAAAAGATGGATGCATCATCTATTCTATCCCAGGATCATTATATATCATTGCGAAAGGATTATGCCAACAACTTGATGTTGCAAATGATCAATTGACAGAAACAATAAGTACATTAGCTATTAAATCGCTCACATGGATAATTCAAGCAATGCATTACGAGCCAAAGCTTTGCTTTAAAGAAAATCAGATAGAAGACGATGAGAATGAAAAAAATCCTCGTAATGAACACTCCAAATCTCCAGCTCTGTGGCTGATGACTCGATTATCCAACATTGCCAAGAATAAAGGAGAACTGCGCAGGGAAGCCGTATTCAAATGTTTTGCATCCTTTGCAACATCGTGCCCCATCGAGATCATTTCCCCCCACCTAGACCTTATGCTGATTCCTCTACATCGTGCCTATTCAGAAGCTGAAAATATTTTACAACAAAAACAGGATCGTGACAATTATAGAGATAATGATGTAGACGCTAGTTCATTGGACTTTTTGAAGGAGGTATTACAGGTGTTAGAGGATAAATGCGGTACAGAAGAATTCATTTCAGTCTATACGACCATCAAAAATAAGGCGAAAGAGAGGCGTGATTCACGAAAACAAGAAATTGCTGCAGAAGCCATTCGTAATCCAGAAGCCGCTGCAAAACGAAAGATACAAAAACAACTCCGATAAAAACAACGCAAAAAAAGACGAATGAATGAAAAGAAAATGGGTATCAAAAGGAAGAAGAAGCAGTCTTCATTAGCTTGATTTAATAATAAACGGCACTGTTTCTTCTGTGCTTCGCATTTTAATGAATTTGTATTTCTTTTTTTGTATTTACCAAATTTCATATATCCTGGCTAAGGCTGTCATATTCAAACTCAGCAGCAATAGTTATTTCTTCTACTAGTTGCGAAATATAGATTTGCTTCAGTTGGTACTGTGCAACTGTCATGTTGAAGACCAGATTGGTGTTTGAAACTCTCATTACGAAAATATTTTATTTTGTGAAGACGAAAACTAAATTTATGTAAAAAAATAAAGAAGTATGATTTTGTGTTGTATCGTACAACCATCTTTACGGTTTTATGGTTTTACGTAATTTAAAACTCTAGAATGGACATGCCCTAAGAGAGAAATGACTATATTAAATGTCCATCAAGTGCATTCCGCATCCTTTGTTGAGCCTCCTCTATCTCTTCTTGATAAATCTTGACACTTTAATCCGTTATCAATAATTTAGCCAGAAGTGAGTTCTTATTAAGCCTTTCCGGAATCCTCTTATGATGTTTTAGCTAAATAATATTGGTGTATCTAATGAACGAGTATGTTCTTCTACAAATTATTGACAGCATTACATAAACTTACATGCTACAAGCTCCAAATACGTTAATACGGAATGACTTCCAAAGTAACACATGAAAAATTCAATAGATAAAAAATTATCGAATAAAAATGTAAATAGGCTAAATTAATCCAAAAAGACATATTGATTTAATCACAGTTGCAATATTGAGACTTCCATAATTCAAAATCACGATAAAAACAGTCGAGCAATGAAAATTTATTACACAAAATAACTCCAAGAAAACTATGCTCTTTAAAATCCTATTTTATACCCTCACTTTTGGCATATTCGTTACAGCAACCAGCCCACCTTTGTCCGGAAACGATAAATGCCCATGTCTCGAAGGGCCTCTCGCACTCAAAAAAAACAAGCTCTTCACAAAGAGCCTGCAACAAAACC